>Ga0302304_10000010_pt1 | contig 276900 bp, 258 predicted proteins | sample III_Palsa_E2_2_FD_198769 | JGI IMG/M metagenome (GOLD analysis project Ga0302304, IMG submission 198769) | Peat permafrost microbial communities from Stordalen Mire near Abisko, Sweden - III_Palsa_E2_2 | ecosystem: Environmental > Terrestrial > Soil > Palsa > Peat permafrost | place: Sweden...
TCAGGGATGTAAAAGGATTTATCCGCAAGACAGAAGCGATTTCGGGAGCCAGATATGCCGGTTTACAGGACGATCATATCCACTTTATGGCCCTGCCGTTTTATGAAACCGGCAAGATCAAAAAGAACACCGCAGGTGAAGAAGATATCCGTTTAACGATGGAACTGCTGCAAAAAGTAAAACCACAACAGGTATTTACCGCAGGTGACTTTGCCGACCCAAATGGCACCCACCTGGTATGTTTCAATATCATCATAGCTGCCCTAAAACGACTGAAAGAAACCGAAGATTGGGTAAAAGACTGCTGGGTATGGATGTACCGCGGGGCATGGCAAGAGTTTAATATTTACGAAATAGAAATGGCCGTACCACTGTCACCACAGGAAGTGATCCGCAAACGGAATGCTATCTTCAAACATCAGTCGCAAAAAGACAGGCCGGTATTCCCGGGTGATGATGCCAGAGAGTTTTGGGTGAGGGCTGAAGACCGTACAAGGGAAACAGCAAAAAGCTACGACAAGCTTGGTATGGCGGAGTATGAAGCTATGGAGGCTTTTGTGAGATATCATTTTTAGATTTCACAGATTACAAGAATGATTACACCGTTCTAAATAAATCGGTGTAATCATTTCATTACCAATCAGTGAAATCATAGTAAATCTTCAATCAATAATATAATTTGTAACTCAGATATCCGTTTTGCATCTTAGCAAAGAGATATTCCCTAAAAGAAAAATGAAATTAAACTATAAAGTTTGCATAGCGGCTTTGGCCCTTGTTGCCGTAACAGACGGTGCATTTGCCCAGGTTAAAAAGAAACCCGCAGCATCAACAACACCTAAACCAGCGACAGCAGAACAGCCAAAAGCCGATAAATTGCCAGTTGATCCGGATGTGATTACCGGGACACTTCCAAATGGCTTAACTGTTTATATCCGCAGAAACACCGAACCTAAAAACAGGGCCGAGCTATACCTGATATGTAAAGCCGGTTCAGTACTGGAAACTGATGATCAGCAGGGACTTGCTCACTTTACCGAGCACATGGCCTTTAACGGCACGCGTGATTTCCCCAAAAATCAACTGGTGGATTATCTGCAAAAATCGGGCGTAAAGTTTGGTGCAGATTTGAATGCTTATACATCATTCGATGAAACAGTATACCAATTACCGTTGCCTACAGATAGTGCTGCGGTATTTGAAAAAGGATTTAGCATATTGGCCAACTGGGCCGGTTATCAATCATTCGATCCAAAAGAAATTGATGATGAACGTGGCGTTGTTTTAGAGGAAGCCCGTCTTCGTGGTAAAAACGCCCAGGAAAGGCTGAGTCAGCAAACATTGCCGGTTTTGTTAAACAATTCGAGGTATGCTTTGCGTTTGCCAATTGGTAAAGAAGATATTATAAAAACCTTTAAACCCGAAACCATTAAAAGCTTTTACCATGATTGGTATCGTCCGGATTTGGAGGCTGTAATTGTGGTGGGCGATTTTGACCCCAGGTATGTTGCCAAATTAATAAGGGAATATTTTTCATTATTAGGCAATCCGACACCTGAAAAACCAAGGACAACTTACACTGTACCTCCAACACCTGGCACTGCCGTTAAAATTGCAACCGACAAAGAGTTTCCATACACGGTAGCCGAAATTGTGGTAAAACATCCCGGTACGGTAATAAAAACTACCACCGATTTTATGCAAAGCATGCGTGTTGAATTGTTTAACCAAATGCTTAACGCCCGTTTGGGCGAATTGGTTCAAAAACCAAACCCGCCATTCTTATATGGTCAATCGAGTTACGGAAGTTTTATCGGGCGGCAAAATGCATTTACCACAGTTGCTGTAGCAAAATCACCGGGCGAACTCCAAACTGCTATAAAAGCAGCCGTTGCCGAAACTGAACGCGCCCGCATATTTGGCTTCACCCTTACCGAATTGGAAAGAGCCAAGCAAAATGCATTATTAGCTATCGACAATGCCTACAAAGAACGGGATAAAACAAAATCAGTAGTTTTTGTAAATGAATATCAACAAAACTTCTTAACTGGCGAAGCAATTCCGGGGTTGGAATATGAATACAATTTTTATGTAAATAACATTGGTAAAATTACGCTTGCCGAAATGAATGCTATGGCTGGTAAATTCATCAGCGATCAAAACAGAGTTGTTTTGGTAGAAGCTCCTGACAAGGAAAAGGATAAGCTGCCTAACGAAAAAACTATATTGGACTGGATTGCCGAAGCGGGCAAAAACTTAACGCCTTATGTTGATAACCGAAGCGATAAGCCTTTGATGGACAAATTGCCTGCTCCGGGTAAAGTTACCAGTACCCAAACAGATAGTTTAATTTTAGCAACTACCATTACATTATCAAACGGCATAAAAGTAATATTAAAGCCAACTGAGTTTAAAAATGATCAGATCCTTATAAATGGATACAGTTTTGGCGGTACTTCATTAGCCAGCGATCCAGATTTCACTTCGGCTGATATGGCCGGGAACGTGATTCCAAGCAGCGGCATAGCTGATTTTACCCAAATACAGCTCGACAAAATGCTGGCTGGGAAAAATGTAAGCATCACTCCTTATATAAGCGATGTTGCCCAGGGTATATCAGGAAATTGCGCGCCTAAAGATTTCGAGGCTGCGCTACAGCTTATTTATTTATACTTTACACAGCCACGCAAGGATGCTGATATCTGGCAATCAAATATCACACAAACCAAATCGGTGCTGGCCAATCGCAGCCTTGACCCGGGAAGTGTTTTCCAGGATACCGTTTCGGCTACTTTGAGCAACCATAATTTCCGCGAAATGGTTGTTACTGCCCAACAACTGGATGCCGCAAGTTTAGACAAAGCTTATTCATTCTTTAAAGATCGCTTTGCCGATGCAAGTGGCTTTACCTTTGTAATAGTGGGTAATTTCACTATCGATAGGATAAAACCATACCTGGAAGCTTATTTAGGTAGCCTACCAACTACTAATAGTAAAGAAACCTACAAAAACTTGGGTATCCATCCACCGGCAGGCCAAATTACCAAAACGGTTTATAAAGGTATTGGCGATAAAAGCAGTGTTGATTTAGTATTTGATGGCAGTTATGAATATAACGAAGCCAATAATGTGCAAATGGATGCTTTGGAATCCATCATTCAAATAAAATTGGACGAAAGACTGCGCGAAAAAGAGGGTGAAGTTTATGCACCAGGTGTAAGAGCCAGCTATAAAAAAATACCTGAGGGTCGGTATACTTTCACTATTTCATTCCAATGCGCCCCGGCAAATGTCGACAAGCTGGTTAATGCCACCATGGAAGAAATTAATAACATTAAACAAAACGGTGCACTACCGGTTGATATCCAAAAATTTGCCGCTCAGGAAGCGCGCTCAACCCAGGTACAGCTTAAGGAAAATATTTTTTGGGCCGGTTATTTGGGCGCGGCCGCGCAAAACCAGGAAGATCCGGATGCTATTTTGCATCACGTAAGTGATTTGGGCGACGTTACTGCACAAAGCACAAAAGATGCCGCCAATAAATATTTAAGCGGCGCCAATTTGATTAAATTGATTTTACTTCCGGAGAAGAAGTAAGCACTAAAAAGCTAACATCATTAAAAGGTTCTGTCGTTTATCCGGCAGAACCTTTTTTATTGCTTTATAAATTCAATGTCTCCGCATCACGGAAACAAACAGCCTGATTTTCATCTTTAAAGTTTCAAAACCTGTATAACATATTGTAATTTACATTGTATATTATTGGCATGATTACACAAGGACAGCAAGTTATAAGACAGTGGTATAAGCAAAAAAACTGGCAGCAGTTCCCTTTCCAGCAGGAGATGGAAGATGCCTATTTGGATGGCTATTCCGGCTTGCTGAATGCGCCAACCGGCAGCGGTAAAACATTTGCTTTGTTTCTTCCCTTTTTAGCCGATTTCATCAACAAGCATCCCGAAAATTATCTCAATAAAACCAACAATGGCTTGCTGATGCTTTGGATAACTCCTTTACGTGCGCTAACCAATGATATCAAAAAAGCCATGCAGGAGGTTTGCGATGAACTAGGCCTTCCATGGAAAATTGCCACCCGGACAGGCGATACACCGGCTGCCGAAAAACAGGCCCTCAAAAAAAAGCTTCCCGAAGTATTGCTAACCACCCCCGAAAGCTTGCACCTGATGCTGGCGCAAAAGGAATATTATAAATTGTTCCAAAACCTGCAGGTAGTGGTAATTGACGAATGGCACGAACTGCTGGGCACCAAGCGCGGCGTGCAGGTGGAGTTGGGTTTGTCCCGGCTTAAGGCCGTTTGCTCAGTTGGCAGTGAACAGCTGGCAGTACCCAGTTGGCAGTTGGCGGTGAGCAGTAATTCCGAATTGCAAACTGCCAACCGTAAAGAGTCAACAAAAAAAGACTGCAAACCGCCAACTGATAACTGCAAACTCAAAATATGGGGTATCAGTGCTACCATTGGTAACCTGGAACAGGCCGCGGAAGTATTGCTGGGTAATGCTTTTCCTCCTGAACGGGTCAAAATGATCAAAGCCAATCTTGAAAAAAAATTATTCATCAAATCCATCATTCCCGAAAATATCGAGAACTATTCGTGGGCCGGACATATCGGCCTGAAACTTTTGCCTCAAGTGATGGAAATTGTGGCTAAAAGCGTAACCACATTGATATTCACCAATACCCGTTCGCAATCAGAAATATGGTACCATGCCATATTAAATAACTACCCGGAGTATGCCGGTATTATGGCTATGCACCATGGCTCGCTGGATAATGAGCTGCGTAACTGGGTAGAGCAAGCACTGCACGCCGAAGCGCTGAAAGTTGTGGTATGTACATCGAGTTTAGATTTGGGGGTCGATTTCAGGCCTGTTGATTCGGTAGTGCAAGTGGGTAGCCCTAAAGGCGTTGCCCGGTTTATGCAGCGGGCCGGGCGCAGCGGGCATCACCCGGGTGCTGTTTCGAGGGCATATTTTGTACCCACTCATTCGCTGGAACTACTGGAAGGAGCAGCGCTGAAACATGCCATTAAAGATGGCATTTTTGAAAGTCGCGATCCTTTATTGCTAACCATGGATGTATTAATTCAGTACATGGTAACACTAGCTGTGTCTGACGGCTTTACCGCCAATGAACTGTTTGAAGAAGTTAAAACAACATTTGCTTTTGCCGATTTAAAACGAAACGAGTTTAACCAATTGCTTGACTTTATTACCACCGGCGGCAAAACCCTGGCCCAGTACGATGAATTTTTAAAGGTTGAAGTAGAGAACGGCGTATTTAAGGTAAACAACCGGCGGGTAGCCATGCGGCACCGGTTGAGTATTGGCACCATTACCAGCGAACTGAGCATTCGTGTAAGTTGGGTAAGCGGGGGTAGCCTGGGCACTATTGAAGAATCTTTTATATCACGGCTAAAACCCGGAAACACCTTTTGGTTTGCCGGGCGCAGCCTGGAGTTTGTGCGAATAAAGGAAATGACAGCCTATGTAAAAAAATCAAACGCAAAAAAAGGAATGATCCCCAGCTGGGCGGGCGGCCGGATGCCGCTTTCATCGCAGCTGTCGGCTATGTTTAGGGTCAAGCTGGATGAAGTAGCGCATGGTACAGCTAATGATGAGGAAGTTGTTGCCCTGCAACCATTGTTTGATTTGCAAAGCAGTCTTTCGCACCTACCGCAGAGCCATGAGTTTTTGATCGAATCGTTTAAATCACCACAGGGGCATCATTTGCTGTTTTATCCTTTCGAGGGCCGATTGGTTCATGAGGGTATGGCCTCCCTGCTGGCTTATCGTATCAGCAAAATAAAACCTGCAAGTTTTTCTATCGCCATGAATGATTATGGTTTTGAGCTGCTTGCTGATGAAGATATCCCAATTGAAGAGGCATTAGAGGATGCCGGTTTTTTTTCTATTGATAACCTGCTCGAAGATATACAACATAGTTTAAATGCCAATGAAATGGCCCGTCGCCGTTTCAGGGATATCGCACACATCGGTGGGTTAGTTTTTATCGGTTATCCCGGTCAGCCGGTAAAAAATAAACATTTGCAGGCATCTACCTCTTTACTTTTCGAGGTATTCAGCGAATATGAGCCGGATAATTTATTAGTAAGACAAGCTTATAACGAAGCCCTGGCTTTCCAACTGGAAGAGTTCAGGTTAAGGATGGCGCTACAGCGCATCATTAAACAAAATATTATTTTAAAAGCCATTGAGCGACCTACACCATTCGCTTTCCCCATAATGGTTGATAGTTTGGGGCGCGAACGGCTAACCACCGAAACACTGGAAGAGCGCATTGCCAAAATGGCCCGCCAGTATAGTGTTGATGAAGTGCTGCCATCAGAAAACCCTAAAGCAGAAAAAACCCGCAAACCCGGGATAAGAAGAGAAAGGAGATTTTAAGGCTTTGACTGTTATTAAAGGCGCACATCAGACTAAAAAAGGAGGTTTATTTTCAAACTGAAGGTAAGCGTCTTAGTCTTCGCCTTTGCCACCGCCTTTTACAATAATTATAATAAGCCAGATAATTGAAAATGCTTGAACCATTATCATACTTCCTATTACCAATTGTCCGCCGGGCCAGTGCATTATTTTTAACACCATGCCAAGCATCATACCTAAAAAACTAAGCAGAAACAGCGTTATAGGGAAACGGAAATTATAAAACATGGAGTGGTTTATTTGGCGTTTTTTTGTTTCCTGCTTTTTAAATAAGCTATAATAGAAGGCAGTTTTACAATTAATAAACCGATAGCAGCACCGGCAAAAACACTACTCCAGGTCTCCACCTTTGGGTTAAAATCCATAACGCTTACCACTATCATCACCAGCGCAAGTATCCCGATGAAAACGAATAAATATATTTTTTTCATATTAAATTATAATTGGTGAATTTAAGGGAAAAAGAACTAAAAACAAATGACATAAAAATATACGCTAATAGGCTTCGCTTATCCGGACACTATTAAAAAATTGTAATTAATGTAAGCCTTCCTGTTAATAAACAATTATTTGCAATTCTATTGTAAAAGCATTGTGGTGTAATTAAAAAAAAACAAACATATTACACATAATGTTATTCTTAAATTGTTTATTTGGCTTTGAATAATACGGGGTATAATTAACAATTTATTATCATTAATTTGTGATATTTACACCACTGATACATAAATCATTTATTCATAAATTTATGCCGGGTAAACGCTAACCCTGTTTGAGTTGATGAGTACCTTAAAATTATTTACCCACGACTAAATCAATTTAATGAAAACTGCTTCTGATCAACTCAAAATCCTCTCCATTGATATTGGAGGTTCACACATCAAGGCTACTATTCTGAACCACAAAGGCGAATTGCTTAAAAACTACGAAAAGGTTATTACCCCAACCCCGGCAAGTCCCGAAAATGTTATAAAGTCAATTAAAACCCTTGTAAAGGATTTTCCTGAGTTTGATAAGGTATCTGTAGGGTTTCCGGGTTATGTAAAAAATGGTGTGATAAAAACTGCACCAAACCTGGGTACCGCTTTATGGAAGGATTATGATTTCGCTAAAAATCTGGGGACTTCGTTGGGTAAAGAGGCCCGTGTAGTAAATGATGCTGATATGCAGGGATTGGGCGTTGTAAATGGAAAAGGTCTCGAAATGGTTATCACCCTGGGTACCGGTTTCGGCACCGCCTTGCTTCTGGATGGCAAACTATTGCCGCATCTTGAATTTTCACATCAGCCCTTCAGCAAATCAAAATCGTACGATAAATACATAGGCGAAGCTGCGCTTGAAAAAGAAGGCGTAAAAAAATGGAATACCCGCATGAAAAAAGTTTTTGGAGTTCTGAAAACCGTATTCAATTATGATTATTTATATATCGGCGGCGGCAACTCCGATAAACTTACCTTTAAGCTTGATAAAAACATGAAAATTGTTTCAAATGCCGATGGTATAAAAGGCGGTTCGAGGTTATGGACACAAGATGAAGCACCGATAGAAAAACCAATACTAACACAATAATACATTAAACCACCATTACTAACATGGAAACAACCACACAGGACATAGAGCAGTTAGGCATAAATACAGTAAGAATTTTATCTGCTGATGCTGTACAGAAAGCAAATTCAGGTCACCCGGGCACTCCAATGGCACTTGCTCCAATCGGGCACGTTCTTTGGTCTGAATATTTGAAATACAACCCTAAAAACCCGAACTGGGCAAACCGCGATCGTTTTATATTGTCAAACGGCCACGCGTGTATGTTGCAGTACAGCTTTCTTTACCTAACCGGTTATGATATTTCATTGGATGATATTAAAAACTTCCGCCAAATGAACAGCAAAACCGCGGGTCACCCTGAGTATGGCCTGGCACCCGGCATTGATGTAACCACGGGTCCGTTGGGTCAGGGTTTTGCCAATGGTGTTGGTTTCGCAATTGCTCAAAAACATTTGGCAGCGCGTTACAACAAACCCGGCTTTGACCTGTTCGACTATAAAATATACGCTATCTGCAGCGACGGTGATTTGATGGAAGGTGTTGCATCTGAAGCGGCCTCAATTGCCGGCCACCTGGAGTTAGGTAACCTTATTTATTTGTACGATGATAACCACATTTCTATTGAAGGTGATACCGACATTACCTTTAACGAAGATGTAGGCAAACGTTTTGAAGCTTACGGCTGGCACGTACAAACCGTTGATGATGGTAACGATTTAAAAGCTATTACCAACGCTATCCGCAACGCCAAAATTGAAATAGCAAGGCCATCAATCATAAAGGTTCGTACACAGATTGGTTATGGTAGCCCTAACAAAGTAAACACTGCCGGCGCACACGGATCACCACTGGGTGCTGATGAAATTAAACTGGTTAAAGAATTTTTCGGCTTCGATCCCGAAAAATCATTCGTAGTACCTGATGAAGTATTAAAATACTACCACGACAAAGGCGCAAGAGGCGCTGATCTGGAAGCTAAATGGAATGATTTGTTCAAAGCTTACAAAGAAAAATTCCCTGAACTGGCAGCAGAGTTTGAACTAGCATTTAAAGGTGAATTACCTAAAAACTGGGATGCTAAATTACCTGTATTTAAAGGTTCTGATCCTAAAATGGCTACCCGCCAGGCATCTGGTAAAGTATTGAATGCTATTGCCGGCAGCCTGCCAAATCTTATCGGTGGCTCGGCCGACTTAGCGCCATCTACCGATACTAATTTGAAAGAATTTACTTCTTTTACGCCTGAGCAACGTGATGGCCGCAACTTCCACTTCGGTATCCGTGAGCATTCAATGGGTTCTATCCTTAATGGTATGGCATTAACACATAGCCTTATTCCTTTTGGTGCAACCTTCCTGATGTTCTCTGAATACATGCGTCCTCCAATTCGTTTGGCCGCTATCATGAAGATCCGTCCGATATTTGTCTACACACACGATAGTATTGGTTTAGGCGAAGATGGTACCACTCACCAGCCTATTGAACAATTGGCAGCTTTGCGTGTTATCCCTAATATTACTTTGATTCGCCCGGCCGATGCAAACGAAACTGCACAGGCGTGGCGCGTGGCAATTGAGCATAAAGGCGGTCCGGTTATTTTAATATTTACCCGTCAGGGATTACCGATACTTGATCAGGATAAATACACCAAAGCTACTGAGCTTGAAAAAGGTGCTTATATCCTTTCAGAAGCAAGCAAAGCTCCTGACTTAATCCTGATGGCAACCGGATCTGAAGTGTCATTGATCCTGGAGGCTCAGGCCAAATTAGAAACCGACGGTATATCAACCCGCGTGGTAAGTATGCCAAGCTGGGAGCTGTTTGAAAAACAGGATGCCGCTTATAAAGAAAAAGTATTCCCTAAGGCACATAAAAAACGTTTGGCTGTAGAAATGGCTTCACCAATGGGCTGGCACAAATATGTTACCGATGAAGGTGACATATTAGGTATCAACACCTTTGGCGAATCGGCGCCGGCTGAGGAGTTGTACAAACACTTTGGCTTCACTGTTGATAACGTAGTTAAAAAAGCTAAAGCACTTTTATAAGATCTGAGATACGGGATGTGAAATTAGAGATATAGCTTAAGCAAAGAGCCCAATGTCTTAAATTCACATCCCAAATCTCCTATCTCAATTGCAAAGAGAATGAATTGGCAAAGTGATATCATAAAAACACTCGAATGGTCTGGCACGGTAATTAACCGCGAAGGCAAAGAGAAAGTAGCCAACGAAATAGCTGCAAAAGTTAAAGACGGGGATATACTGGGAGTAGGTTCAGGTTCAACCGTTTATATGGCACTAATAGCTATTGCGAAAAAAATTAAAGAGCAAAAGCTAAATATTAAGGCCATACCTACTTCTATTGAAATCTCCATGTTTTGTGCCAAACTGGGTATCCCCTTAACCACTTTGTACGAAAACAAACCCGACTGGCTATTTGACGGTGCCGATGAAGTTGACCCAAACCGTAACCTTATTAAAGGACGCGGCGGAGCGATGTTTAAAGAAAAACTGTTGATTAGTTCGAGCCCGGTAAGTTATATCATAGTTGACGATAGTAAGCTGGTAGATAAATTAGGCACTAACTTTCCAATACCCATTGAGGTTTTTCCGGGTGCGTTGCTGCATGTCGAAAATGAACTAAAAAAGCTTGGGCCCGAAAGTATTGCCTTACGGCCAGCTAAAGGCAAAGATGGTTCTGTAATAACAGAAAATGGGAATTTGATACTTGATGCGCGGTTTCGTGACATTAAAGATGACCTTGAAGTAAAAATAAAATCAATTACCGGCGTAATTGACAGCGGGCTGTTTATAAACTACGATGTGCAGATTTTGGTGGCTTAACCATTGTTGCAAATTGTAGTTAACCCAATATCGACATTAATAAAAACACAAACTTAAATAAGCAATTAATTTAAAAACATATTACCATGGCAACTAATAAAGTAAAACAAATACACAGTTTTGGTCAAAGCATCTGGCTTGACTTTATTGACCGGGAGATCATTGCATCCGGCAATTTGAAAAAACTGATGGATGAAGATGGTGTAAGAGGCGTTACCTCAAACCCTGCTATATTTGAAAAAGCAATAACCAGCAGTTCTGATTATGATGCTGATATCCGCAAACTGGCTGACAGTGATAAAACCAACGAAGAAATATTTTTCGGTTTAGCTATAAGCGACATTAAACATGCTACTGACATTTTCAAAGGCCTTTACGAAGAATCAAAAGGTGGCGACGGTTATGTAAGTTTAGAGGTTTCTCCGTTTTTAGCATTGGACGATGCAGGCACTACCAAACAAGCTGAAGAGCTTTGGAAAGCAGTCGACCGTAAAAACGTAATGATAAAAATCCCTGGAACAAAACCAGGTTTATCGGCTATCAGAAAATCAATTGCAAAAGGCATCAATATCAATGTAACGCTGTTATTCGGCTTACCTCGTTATAAAGAAGTTACTGAGGCTTACATTTCAGGGCTGGAAGATCATCTAGCGGCAGGACATTCAATCGGTCATATTTCATCAGTAGCGAGCTTCTTTTTAAGCCGTATTGATGTTTTGGTTGATCCATTGCTTGATGAAAAAGGTTTAGGCGATCTGAAAGGCGAAGTTGCTATCGCGTCAGCAAAAAAAGCTTACGAAATTTACAAACAAGCGTTCAGCGGACCTCGTTGGGAAAAATTAGCAGCGCATGGTGCACAGCCACAGCGTTTATTATGGGCAAGCACCAGCAGCAAGAACCCTGCATTTAAAGATACCAAATATGTGGAGGCCCTTATCGGTCCAAACACAGTAGATACTGCTCCATTGGAAACTATTGAAGCTTTCCGCGATCACGGTGTTGCTGCCAACACTTTAGAAGAAGGCTTGGATAAAGCTACCGAAGTATTAAACAAACTTAAAGGTGCCGGAATTGATATTGATAAATTGACCCAGCAGTTGGAAGACGAAGGAATTGAAAAATTCAACAAGCCTTTCGAAAAACTATTACAAGCAATCGAAGATCAAAAAAGTAAAGTTTAATTATAGTGGAAGCAGCAGACATTAAAATCTTATTCTTTGATATCGGTGGCGTGCTCCTTACCAATGGATGGGGGCATCAATCGCGACAAGAAGCCGCTAAGCTGTTTGGCCTTGATTACAAGGAAATGAGCGAGCTGCATACATTCATTTTTAACGTTTACGAAACCGGTAGTATTTCGCTTGATGAATACCTGGATACGGTAGTATTTAATCGCCCGCGTGATTTTACGCGCGAAGATTTTAAAGATTTCATGTTCCGTCAGAGTATCGAGTTGCCCGATACTCTGAAATGGCTTAAAGAATGGAAAAAAGATTGCGGTTTCCGCGTCATCGCCATTAATAACGAAGGTAAAGAACTGAATGACTACCGGGTAAAGAAATTTAAGCTGCATGAAGTATTTGATGCTTTTGTAGCATCATGTGAGGTTGGTTTACGCAAGCCTGATCCGGCTATTTTTAAACTGGCAATGGGCATTGCGCTGGCGCAACCGGCCCAATGCGTTTATTTTGACGACAGGATTATGTTTGCAAAAGCAGCTGGAAAATTGGGAATACGTGCCTATCAGCACACTGATTTTGAAACTACCAAACAAATATTAGAAAAAATAAAACTAGAAAACCCCCAACTAAAATGAGCAGTCCAGATAAATATGATTTCGGTATGATTGGCCTTGGTACTATGGGTCGCAACCTTTTACTTAACATGGGCGACCATGGCGTAAAAGGTGCCGGATTTGATAAAGACGCCTCAAAAGGCGAACTATTGGAAAAAGAAAGCACGCATCATAACCTTAAAGGTTTTAGTGATGTAAAGCTTTTTGTTGAAAGCTTAAATACGCCGCGTGCCATTATGATGTTGGTACCGGCAGGTAAAATTGTTGATGACGTTATTGCCGAATTATTGCCTCTGCTTTCAAAAGGTGATATTTTGATTGATGGCGGTAATTCTCATTTCACTGATACCAATCGCCGTGTGGATGAACTGGAAACAAAAGGTTTTCACTTTTTCGGTATGGGAATTTCAGGTGGTGAAGAAGGCGCCCGCCGCGGCCCCAGCATGATGCCGGGTGGTGATAAAGATGCCTATAACGTAATGAAACCCATCCTGGAGTCTATAGCGGCTAAAGTTGATGGTGCTCCTTGTGTTACTTATATTGGCCCTGGCGCGTCAGGTCACTTTGTGAAGATGGTGCATAACGGTATTGAGTACGGTTTGATGCAGTTGATTGCCGAAACCTATGAAATACTTAAAAAAGGCTTAAAACTGAATAACGACGAAATTGGTAAAATATTTACCCAGTGGAACGAGGGCCGTTTAAAATCATTCCTGTTAGAAATCACTAAAGATATTTTTGCTTACAAAGCACCCGGAGCCGATCATTTATTATTGGATGATATAAAAGACGAAGCAAAAGCTAAAGGTACCGGTAAATGGACATCACAAGTGGCAATGGATCTTCAGGCTCCTATACCAACTATTGACACCGCCGTATCTATGCGCGATTTGTCGAAATATAAACAATTGAGAGAGCAGGCTGCTGAGCTTTACAGCAAAGGCGAAATATCACTTAGCGTTAATAAAGAAGAGTTTTTGGTTGCTTTAGAGCAGGCTTTCTACTTCAACATGATCATCAGCTACGCGCAAGGTATGCACCTGCTGGCAAGAGCATCAGAAGAATACAAATATGATTTGAAGCTCGATCAGATAGCTAAAATATGGCGCGGCGGTTGTATCATCCGCTCAGAGTTCCTGAACGATATTTACAATGCCTACCAGAAAAATGCATCACTGGCTCATTTATTATTGGATGGCCATGTGCATGATTTAGTAGCTGCCGCTGTACCGGGCGCCCGCAAAGTATTAACGGCAAGCATTGCCGCTGGTATTGCTACACCTGCCTATGCATCGTCATTAAGTTATTTTGATGCTTTCCGCAGCAAACGTATGCCTTCAAACTTAACACAGGCACAACGCGACTATTTTGGCGCACATACCTATGAGCTTATTGGCAAAGAGGGCGTGTTCCATACACAATGGGTACCAAAAAGTAACGATTAATTATTAATTAGCCGACAGAAAACATTTATCATGAGTGCAAGCACAAAATCAGACCCAACCATATTCATCATTTTTGGTGGTACTGGCGATTTAACCTCACGGAAAATTGCGCCAGCTCTTTATAATTTATTTTTGGATGGATGGCTGCCTAATCAATTCTCCATAATTGGTACCGGCCGTACACAGCTTTCTGACGATCAGTTCAGAGAAAATTTATTGAAGGACATCAACCAATTTTCGCGCAGCGGTAAGGTTGAAAAAGAAAAGTGGGACGTATTTGTTAAAAGCGTCTATTACCAGGTTTCAGATATTAAAGATTTTGAAACCTATAAAGAATTCGGCAAACGCGTTGAAAAACACAACGCCGAGTGGAAAACCAAGGCGAATGTAATTTATTACCTTGCGGTATCACCAAACTTCTTCCCTATCATTGCTTCCAACATTTCAAAAGCTAAACTGGCCGATGATCCTAAAAAAGTAAGGATAGTTATTGAAAAACCATTTGGTCATGACCTCGAAACAGCAAAAGAGCTAAACAAATTGCTATCGAGCATTTTTGATGAGTGTCAGATATACCGTATAGATCACTATTTGGGCAAAGAAACTGTTCAAAACATTATGGCCTTCCGCTTTGCCAACTCCATTATGGAACCGCTGTGGAACCGCAATTATATTGAGCACGTACAAATATCTGTTACCGAACAATTGGGCGTTGAAGAACGCGGTGATTATTACGACGGAGCTGGCGCCATGCGCGATATGATCCAGAATCACCTGTTGCAATTACTTTGCCACGTAGCGATGGAGCCTCCTGTTAGTTTCAATGCGGATGAAGTACGCGACCGTAAGGTTGATGTATTAAAAGCAATGCGCAGGTTTAGCCCGGAAGATGTACGCATGTCTGCTGTTCGCGGTCAGTATGGCAGCGGATGGATGAAAGGCAAAGAAGTTCCCGGTTATCGCGATGAGCCTAAAGTTAATCCTGATTCAAATACAGAAACTTTTGCGGCCATTAAATTCTTTATTGATAACTGGCGCTGGCAGGGCGTTCCATTCTATTTGCGTACCGGTAAAAGATTACATCAGTCATCATCGGTAATCACTATTCAATTTAAGGATGTACCACATTTAATATTTCCAACTGAATCAAGTGAAAGCTGGCAGCAAAACAGATTAATCATCAGCATACAGCCGGAAATGAGCATTCGTTTGCAGGTGCAGGCTAAACGCCCGGGCCTTGATATGGTTTTAAATGCCGTTGATATGGTGTTTGATTATAAGGGCACCTACGCAAGCCAGGCTCCGGAAGCGTATGAAACTTTAATTTTGGATACCATGCTGGGCGATCAAACTTTATTTATGCGCGGCGACCAGGTAGAAGCTGCATGGGAATTGGTGATGCCGATTTTAAGCACATGGCAAAATAAAAAGAGTTTAAATTTCCCTAATTATTCAGCCGACTCATGGGGACCTGAATCAGCCGAGGCCTTAATAGCCCGCGACGGATTTAACTGGTTTACCTTACCGGTACAGAGTAATAAAAAATAGTTTGTTAGAGATTGGAGGTTAGTGGTTGGAGATTAGTTTTCATTTGCAAAACAAAGCTTTAAATTGCTAACCTCTGATTAATTAACCTCTAATCACTAAATATGAAACTAAATATTTTTAACAATGATAATGAAGTGCTTTCTGCCCTGGCCGAACATTTTGTTACCGTAGCAAATGATGCTATTGCTGCAAAAGGGAAATTTTCTGTAGCCCTTTCTGGTGGAAGTTCACCCAAAAAATTGTACGAATTATTGGCTGCGTCTTATGCTGATAAATTGGACTGGCAAAAAGTATTTTTCTTTTTTGGCGATGAAAGAAATGTACCGCAAACACATCCTGATAGTAATTATCTGATGGCAAAAAAGGCGTTGTTTGACCCGTTGGAGATCAGTACACTCCAAATTTTTCCGGTTGATACTACTCTCGATCCAAAAGATGCAGCAGCGCGATATGAAGCTGAAATTGAAGAATTTTTTGATGAAACTGAATTAAGTTTCGACCTGGTGCTACTTGGATTGGGCGATAATTCACATACCGCTTCATTATTTCCGTTTACCCCTGTTTTGCACGACAGAACACCCGGCGTAAAAGAAGTTTTCTTACCCGATCAACAAGTTTACCGCATTACCCTGAATGCACCTTTAATTAATGAGGCGCAGCATATTGCGTTTTTAGTATATGGTGCGGGTAAGGCTATTGCCGTTCATCATGTTTTAGAAGATGACGAGGATATTGAAGAGTACCCTGCACAGCTAATTGAACCTATAGTGGGCGAAATTGAGTGGTTTTTGGATACTGCTGCGGCAGCAGACTTAAAAAACAAATAACCGTAAGGGTAATTCAAAAGCATTTTTATACAAAAGGCCGCTAATAAACTAGCGGCCTTTTGCGTTATTTCAAGTTCTTTTATTTAACATCGAAAGTAAAATACTGGCTTGCGGCATCTCCATTAGCGGTAATGCCCTGTATGACACCTATGTATTTACCTTGCAAATCTGACGTATAGAAAGAAACCGTTCCATTCCCTTGCCCGGTAACCGATGGTGTCCAATACAATAAGTTGCGGTAATCGGGTATCCTGCTACCTGCCTGAGCAGGCGAATCATAAACCGGCGAATAAAATTCCCGCTGCAACTGCAATCCTTCATAATCAACAACTATGGCACGTGGGTCAAGCTCAACACCACCTAAGTCTCCTTTGTAAGTGGTGAAACTAAATATGCCATTTTGTTCGCTTGCGCCATAAAAATAACGCTGGGCAACTACTTCCAGTTTCCTAACTTTTAAAGGATCGACAGCGAAAACTTTATTTAAGTTAAAAATCGGGATGCCATCAACCATCACCATTGGGTCTTCACCATCTAAGAAACCGCGTTCTGTAAGAACTTTTATATGAAATTTACCTCGGGAGTTTATAATGTTATCTTCTTTTACGTATTCACGCAAATCTTCTTCCATCGTTGTAAAACGGACAAAATCATCCAGTTTATAAACCGCGCTTGGTTTGCCATAATAAGCACTGCTATCAACTATCGGATCATAATAATGCTTTAAATATTTCCCCGAATAAATGTTTAATACCTGAACGCCCAAACTGTGGCTTTTTAATGCCGGTATCATCCCATCGGTAAAGCTAAATTTAGGCAAACTATTTTTGGTGTATTGCTCAGAAAAGGGCGTTAAAATATCTATGCGATAAGTGCTGTCAACTAATTGATTTGTTTGGGCGATGATTTCATTGGCACCCAAAAAATCCCTGGTAAAATAATTGATCCGTCCAAGCGAATCGCTTATTGCGGTGTACAATTGCACGCGTTTGCCCGGTATACCCAAATAAGTAACCACATCTTTAGCAGGCTTGTTATTTTCGGTATTTACAATTTTAGCCGAAATGATATGCCCATAGTATTCTGGCAAAAAATTAAATTCTGCAGGCTTATTCTCCAGTACCGTACTCCATTGAAATCTTCTCCATCCCTGGGTAAGCATCAGGTTATCAATAGCCTCGTCTGTTTCGGCATTTGCATTTTTTAAATAGTAGCCTGCTGATTCTATATTACCTTTTAATTCCGAATTGAGCCACAAGTAACTAAAAATTTCACTCTGATCAATATTTTGTAAGGAATCAACCTTGTAAACAGCCATTGACATGTCGGCGTTAAGCGGTTTGCCTGCTTTGTCTTTTGCCGATACGTTAACGTTCACCTTAGTGCGCAAATCATATTGCTGCTGATTTGAACTGGCTTCAATAACCAACTGTTGTGTTGGTCTCTTAAAATAAAGCCTTTCGCATACCGGTTGTTTGGCGCTATTAAAAATAGTGAAATGCGAAATACCATCGCCCAAGGCGCCCTTGTCAACAATAAAGCTAGCTACTCCATTCGTCAGGACTGCAGCTTCAGCATATTTTACAACCTGCCGGGTGTGAGCAAAAAGATATATGTTTTCGCCGCTGCCGCTTGAATTGGCACTGTTCACCATTATCTGTAGCTGTCCGGAGCCATTATCCTTAAGCTTCATTACATACCCCTGGCTGTTAACTATAGGAATATTTTTAATTATTGGTGCACTGTTCCCAATTTTTACTACCGCTTTGTAAGTATTATCTGATGCAGGCGTGAACAAAAAGCTCCCCATACCAAATTTCAGGGATTGAAACCTCACCAGCGTGTCATTACGCTGATCTACTATAGCACCTTTTAAATCAACCCCTTTGCCATTTTGATTCACGGCCTTAAATGCCACTTTACTTTCAATACCGTTTACCAGGTTACCGCCTTCGGGAAAGAATTGAATATCATAAGTCAAATCGGCCGGTTTAATGGAGCCTTCCGGCGATTTCAGCGGATTGATGAACGTAACTGCCTTTTCAAAATAAAAATCGGGGCTAAAATTTTTCATCCAGTTAGTATATGCCCTGAATTTGTAATTTCCATTTGATACCGTAACTGGGATGTATATTGAGCCATCTCCAACACCATTTTTTATGGCCACTTTAGTTTGTACAACGGCATTTTGGCCATTGTCTAAAATGTCAATATAAACCACCTTACTTAAATTAAGAGGCTTATGATCGCTGCCATCAATACAATAAATCTTAAACCACATTATTTCGCCTGGCAGATAAGTAGTTTTATCTGTATGTACAAATAACTTCTCCTGTAAGGCACTCTGTTTATACAGGTTAAAACTATTTTGTACCTCCTGTATTACTTGTGCTTTAGCAGTTAACAAAAGGGTTGAAAATGCTGTTGTTAATAGTAAGACCTTAAAGATTAGCCGCGATTTTTTCATGGTCATAATTTTTATTTTATAAATCATTCGTTACTCACGATGATGTTTTTTTAAATACAATGCAGTTTAGGTTTATCCACTCTGCTGGTTAATAATTAGAGCTCATTTTGCACCTCACTTCCAAAAACTGGGTTGTGTTGTTGTCCCTCGTAAGGTACAGTCAACGCACTGAGCCTCTGCTGCTAAATAGCCGATTATGGACGATGTTCCCCTTGCATAAACGGCGAAAGTGGGTATAATATCCGGATTAGCCTCAGTTAAACTCTGTGAAACTTGGTTCAGGCCACTAACCGGCGCAGAAAAATAAAACGTGTCTTCCTGGCATGTGTACGGATAAGTTGCCGTCCAGCTTTGGGGCAATTGGCTGTTTGATACAAATATTCTTTTTGATTCCGTGGTACCAACACTAATATATCCCAATACCGGCTCAGTTGCATTGTTTACATTGTGAATATTGCCGGCAATTTCCGATGGCTCTGCATCAAATATGCTGCCCAGCTGCTCCGTATTCTTTTTTAAATTGCTATAAAAGGTATAGGCATCACTGGTTAGGGCATACTGTGTTACTAATATGCTATACTTTGTTTCCAGCTTCTCTGATGTAGAATTTATTTTAACTAAAGGTCCCTGGTAAATTACATCGCTAGTCAATTTTGCCGACGAGCCTAAAACTATATCGCTGTTGGCATCGTTTCCAAAACAATTATATACCAATTGACTGTCTGTTCTCTGCACTATTTGGGTGCCATTGCTGACGTAAGATGAGAAATACTTGGAATGAAACTGCCAGGTTTCAGCATACTCCCATCTGTAATAATGGGTATTGTTGTTTGGGTCATGTGTATTGACATATAATTGTATACCATCTGACAGCGTCGCAAAACCAACGCTATCAACAGGAGGCGTTACCTTGACAGGTTCAAAATCAGAAATATATTGCTGATTTTTAGATGTCGTAATACTCAAACGATAAGTTTTTGTAACGTCAAGGTTTAAGCCTGGCACACTGTAATGCCCCATTGAAGTTTCTGTAAGCGGGTAGCTATTATTGGTATTGCTTTGAACAGAAATACTGGCACCTGTTTCCGGGTTATTTGTAGTGCCCGATGAAAGATTAACAGTACGGCTTAGTTTTATTATAGTTGAATCTGACCCTGAATTTATTATTCCTTCAACAACGAGGTAACTATTAGACGCAGTGATAGCGGGAGGGTTGTAGGGTTTCCTGCAACCGGCCATTACTGTTAATAACAGTGTAGAATAATATATATTTTTCAGCGTGCTATCCATCTTATTTCCAAAAGCTTGGCTGTGTTTTAGTTCCTCTTATTGTACAATCAACGCACTCAATATCGGCAGCTAAAAATCCCGTTATAACAGGGCTTCCTGGTGCAGTTATAGCACTGGTTGGTATTATAGTTGAATTTAATGCTATTAAATTATCACTAACTAATGGCGGGACGCCATAATAGTAGGGCCCCTGTCCACATTGATAAGGATAAACCGGCAACCACGCCAATGGTAATTGACTATTCGAAATAAAGATCCTTTTGGATTGAACAAGGCATGCACTTATATAACCTAATACCGGTTCTGCAGCGTTATTAATATTATGAATATTACCATTTATAGTAGATGGCTGGGCATCAAATATGCTGCCTAATTGCTCTGTGTTCTTTTTTAAATTGGTCCAAAAATTATAAGCATCGCTTGTTAATGCATATTCATGTACCAGTATGCTGTACTTGGTTTCCAGTTTCTCGGATGTAGCGGCTACGGATGTCAAGGGGTTCTGATAAATCACATCCTGTGCCAGTTTAGCCGATGAGCCTAAAACAATATCACTGGAAGCATCATTTGCAAAACAGCTGTATACTAACTGGGCATCAGTTCTTTGCACTATGGCTTTACCGTTGGTGATCCACGCCGAAGGATATTCAGAATGAAACTGCCATGTTTCAGCATAATCCCACCGGTAATAATGGGTGTTGTTGTTAGGATCATGTGTATTAACATATAGTTGTATGCCGTTTGATTGTACTGTAAAGCCAATACTGTCAACAGGCGGGGTAACGCTTGCTGCAACCAAATCTGAAAGATATTGCCGCCCGTTTGTCGTTTTTATGCTCAACCGGTATTTTCTGGTATTATCCAGATTTAAGCCCGGCGATGTATAATTACCGGCTGATGTTTCAACAAGTGGGTAATTGGTATTCTGATCGCTCACAGCCATTACAATGGCGCCTTTCTCTGGATTCACCGTAGAGGTTGATGATAGTTTAACCGTACGGCTCAGCTTTATGATGGTTGAATCTGCACCGGTATTGATTACTCCCTCTACTACTAAATAACTGCCTGGCGAAGCAATTGCAGGCGGATTATATAGTTTTTCGCAACCAGCCATTACTGGTAGTAATAGTATAGAATAATATATATATTTCAGCGCACTATTCATCTTATTTCCAAAAGCTGGGCTGTGTTTTAGTTCCTCTTAGTGTACAATCAACGCACTCAATATCTGAACTTAAATACCCGGCAGGACTCGGACTACCCGGTGTATAATATGCCTGAACCGGTATTGTCCCCGAACCCAGCGGAAGTAAGTAAGCTGCAACCATGTTAAATGGCGGCTTGCTCTTCGGCTCATCATACCAAATCGAATCTAACTGACAATCATAAGGATAGGTGGGCTGCCATGACTGGGGTAATTGGGCATTTGCTATAAATACCCTTTTTGATTGCACAGTACAGGCACTTATATATCCCACCACCGGTTCATTAGCGTTACTTACGTTATGAATATTGCCTGCTATTTCTGATGGCTGGGCATCAAATATACTTCCCAGCTGTTCGGTGTTCTTTTTTAAATTGATGTAAAAGTTATAAGCATCACTGGTTAAGGCATACTCATTAACCAGAACACTGTATTTCGTTTCGATTTTTTCGGATGTGGAAGTAACCGATGTTAGCGGACTTTGGTAAATTACATCCTGCGCTAGTTTGGCAGAAGAGCCCAACAGGATGGTACTTGATGCATCGTTGCCAAAACATGAATAAACGATTTGATCCAGCGTTCTCGGTACTATTGCAGTACCGTTAGTTATATATGCAGAATAATATTTGGCATGAAATTGCCATGTTTCTGTGTAGTTCCACATATAATAATGGGTATTATTCTTTGGATCGTGCGTATTTACATATAATTGTATACCGCCTGACTGTACCGTAAAACCTACGCTGTCTACCGGTGGTGTTACTTTAACAGGCACCAAATCTGAAAGATATTGTTGATTATTAGATGTTTTAATACTAATTCTATAGGTCTTTGTTATGTCGAGGTTCAAACCTGCCACAGCATAACTGCCCGTTGATGTTTCAATAAGCGGATAAATAGCGTTGGTACTGCTCTGAACCGAAACAGTTGCCCCGGTTTCGGGATTGTTGGTTGTTCCCGATGAAAGGTTAACTGTACGACTGAGTTTTATGATAGTTGAATCCGATCCTGCATTGATTACCCCTTCCACTACCAAATAACTACCTGGCGAAGCAATTGCCGGCGGGTTATATGGCTTTTTACAGTTAGTTAATGCAACAACCAATATAAAATAGAAAAGAAATTTTTTATTAAATTTCATAAACTTAAAATCTGATATTATAATTAACAAACGGTATAGGCGATGCAAAAATTGATAACTTATAACCGCTTATTACGCCGCTTTGTTCGGTAAAGAAAGTGGAGTAGGCATTTTGCCTGCCGGTTAGGTTATAAACGCCTATTGTCCATGAATTATGTGTTTTTTGATGTATTTTGTGATTCCCCTCGATATTTAAAGAAAAATCGGATCTGAAATAATAAGGAATCCGGTATTCATTCCTGTCCGAATAAAATACACGCTCTGATCCTGCGTATTCATACTTGGCAACCGGTAGCGTAATTGGCCTGCCGGTATTGTAGTTTAAATCCAGCGAGATACTATAACGATGGGTGAACTTGTAATTACCTGTAAAGTTAAATGCGTGTGGCTCATCCCAGTTAGCCGGGTAATAAGCGCCGTTATTTATCAGCTCGCCAGCATTAGGGTCATCCTGCCTTAAGAAAGTACGAGAATAAGTATAGCTTAGCCATCCGTTCAATTTTCCAGCAGTCTTTTTTATCAGGAACTCAGCTCCGTAGGCTTTACCCTGGGTATTTATTACGTCCTGCTCTATGTGATCATTTAACAATAATACAGCGCCGCTTTTATAGTCAAGATAATTTCTGATACGCTTATAATATACCTCAACAGACATCTCGATTGTATTTTGTCGGGCATTTTTGAATAGGCCCAATGACACCTGATCACCATATTCTGGTTTAATATTGGGGTCACTCAGCTTGTAGACATCTGTAGGCGAAATTGACGTTGAGTTAGAAAGCAGGTGAATATATTGATGCATGGTATTGTACCCGCCTTTAATAGATATATCATCGCCCAATAAATATCGCGCCTGTATCCTGATATCGGGTGCCGAATAGGTATTAATTACCTTGCCGCTTTTATAAGTAGTGCTGTCTACCACATTGGCTGGTTCTTTAGGCAAATTTGGTGCGTATTGGTCAATAGTTTGCGGGCCAAGGTAATTGTAAACATTAAAACGTACCCCCGCGTTTATTGTCAAGTTTGAAGACACGTCATATTTATCGCCTAAATAAATTCCGCTTTCCAGCGCCTGCTCGGCTGGAACAATTTGAGGAACAACCAGTGATTGAGCGCCGTCGGGCTCAAATGTACCGGGGTTAACTTTATACAAAATAGAGTTTACTCCAAAATCAAGTGTATGTTTATTGCTGATATAATACGTAAAATCGGCCCTGAAATTTGCCTGATTAATATTAAAGCCAAGGTCAAAAGCATTCACTGGATTTAAGGTGCTGTTTATGTCATATTGGTAATGGTCATCGCCTACCGATACAACGCTGTATAATTTGTTATTGAAATTATGCTTCCATTTTAATACAGCGCTTTTATTGCTGTATGAATATTGGGTATCGCTGTTTAACTTAAACTTATCGTTACTTAAATAGCCGGTTAAGTAAATATTGTTTTTGTCGTCAATTTGATGACTAATACCCAAATTAAAATCATTAAATGATGCCGAACTATGTTTATATGCTTCGGGCAGTAAACTTAATAACCAATCAGAATAAGTGGTACGTGCACCAAATATAAATGATGTTTTATCTTTTACTATTGGCCCTTCAATATTAAACCTGCTGGTTAGCAAACCTATACCCGCCGAACCAGTAAATATTTTCTTATTCCCTTCTCGGTTGTTGATTTCCAATACAGATGACAAACGGCCTCCGTATTTCTCCGGAATACTGCTTTTGTAAAGTTCTATATCCTTAACAATATCGGGGTTAAAGGCTGCAAAAAATCCAAAAAAGTGAGCCGGATTATAGATGGTAGCTCCATCCAGTAAGATTAAATTCTCATCTGCTGCACCACCCCTAACATTAAAACCGGTTGTGGCTTCGCCCACAGTTTTTACTCCAGGCAAGGTAAGTACCACCCGTAAAACATCCGCTTCGCCAAAAGCAGCCGGAATTTGTTTAATGGTTGCTATGGTCAACCTGCTCACACCCAGCTCAGGGCTGCGAACATTGGCTACTTTATCTGCCGATATTTTAACTTCTTTCAGGGTATTAACCTGTTCCTGCAGGTCGATATTTAATTTACCGTCTGTATATAAAATAATCTGCCGCCTGGTATCACGCATGCCCAAACCACGTATCACCATAATTTGCCTGCCACGGGGTATACTAATCGTAAAATATCCGAATTGGTCGGTCGCTACACCCGTTTTTGTAGAGGGAAAATAAAGGCTTGCCCCAACAACGGCCTCACCTGATTTTATGTCGCGAACGTATCCCGACAGTATTGAATTACCCGGTGCTATATTATTGGTTTTAGTGCCAATCTCGTACAATTTATTTTCGGTAGTGGCCTCTGGAACCTTTTTCTCTTTGTCTTCGGTATAATCCGCTATATTGTTATTCTGATTGTTTACAGCGCCTGATGTAATTGCCGCCGAAAAGCCGGGTGCTAAATCAGTTTTAATCTGCCGTCCTTTTGTTAAAAAAACCTTATTTTGGTCAATAGCGTATTGGAAATCTGTTTTATTGAAAGCCATATCCAAAACAACATCCAGCGGTTTATTATTTACCTGCAGGGTAATTTTGAGACTATCGAATTCCGTTTGATCATAATAAAAATGATAATTGGTTTTCGATTCTATATCGTTTATAAATTGGCTTATTGAAGCTTTGTTAAAATCACCGCTAATTAGTTTGCCGGTATTTTGTTGCGCCCTGGCCATCTGTATAAACAACAAACAACAAAAACTTAAGAAGTAAATTTTTCTCATATTAATTGGTTATATGGTCATAATAAGAAGCTATTTTGACCATGGCGTCTTCGGGGTCTTTCCTGAATTTGATTTTATTGGCTTTAATATACTGTTGGACTTCTTTCTTTTTATCCTTTAACAAAAAAAGCATATCGCCCTGACCGGATACGCTGTAATAAATTTTGTTTTTTCGCAAATAGAAATCCGTCGACGGCGAATAATATTTCTCCAAACCACTGATACCGCTGGTAGTTTGAACGCTTTTTGAACGCTTAACCAACACCTCGGTTTTACCATTATACAACTCATCATAGTATCCTGATTTTATTGACGATTTATTGTTAACGGTATCTGTGTTAATATTTACAAAATGATGCCCCAGGTAATCAAAACTTTTTGTTTTTTCTTTTAGCAGGTAAAATTTTGAAAAATGATTATAAAGCAGCACTGCAACGTTATCGCTAAAAAGATCGTACAACATTTGTACACCAACAAATGAATGTCCATCATAAGATACTGCACCGGTAGTGAAGCTGTTAACTTCCATAAAATAAGCGTTGCCTTTTATGGTGGGATCGTAAAAATAATATTCAGGACCATTATACAATGGCGACTGCTCACTTAGTGAAGCGCTGAACAACGAGATCGCATTGTTAAAAGCATGCTGTTGCGAACTGCTGTCAACTCCTACCAGTTGGGCAAAAGATTTTCCTATAAAGAGAAAAAATATTAAAAAAGTAAATATTGGTATAACAGGTCTCTTCGTCATGGCTTAAGGTCTAAAGATGAAAAGTACGTCACTTAAAGTTAAGAATCAAGCAAATACGCGCAATACTTCAAAAAAAAGCACTTTTTTAGTTCAAATACAAGGTAACATTTTGATTACGTAAAAATAAGTTCATCTGCTACAAGAATATTACAAATAATATTGTTGCAGCCAATACATTATAATTGTTAGTATTGTTTCAACAAAAACCCTAATTATTGGTACTATGAAAACTTTAAAAGTATTAGCAATTTTATTACTGGCCACATTCGCCTACAGCGCAGCAAGTGCAAGACCCGTACACCACAAAAGACATCATCACAGAAGACCACATCCAGTAGCGGTAAGACATCACCGCTAAAAACAAGAAAAGGCCTCGTATGTACGAGGCCTTTTCCATTATAAGTTTTATTTAATTTTTTAAAGCTTACGTTTTACTTCAACATTTTCATAAGCCTCAACAATATCGCCTACTTCAATATTATTAAAGTTGTGAATATTTAAACCGCACTCATATCCTGCATTCACTTCTTTAACATCATCTTTAAAGCGTTTTAATGATGCCAGCTCACCGGTATAAATTACCACACCTTCTCTTATTATACGGATTTTGCTGTTGCGGGTAATTTTACCATCAAGCACCATACAACCTGCAATTGTACCCACCTTACTAATTTTAAAGGTTTCACGTATTTCAACGTTGGCAACAATCTTTTCTTCGTAGGTAGGGGCAAGCATACCTTCCATTGCAGCCTTAATCTCGTTTATTGCATCGTAGATGATAGAATAAAGCCTGATATCAATTTGTTCATGCTCAGCCAATTTACGCGCTCCGCTTGAAGGACGTACCTGGAAACCGATAATAATTGCATCAGATGCCGAAGCTAACAATACATCAGATTCTGATATCTGCCCAACTGCTTTTGATATAATATTAACCTGTATCTGCTCTGTAGAAAGTTTCAGTAATGAATCTGATAGCGCTTCTATTGATCCATCCACGTCACCTTTAACGATGATGTTCAGTTCCTTAAAGTTACCTACTGCCAAACGACGGCCAATTTCATCAAGTGTAATATGTTTCTGTGTACGCAATCCCTGCTCACGTTGTAATTGCAAACGTTTGTTAGCAATTTCACGGGCTTCAACTTCGCTTTCGAGCACGTTAAACTTATCGCCCGCTGTTGGTGCACCTTGCATACCCAATACCTGTACCGGTGTTGATGGGCCCGCAAACTCAACCCTTTGGCCACGCTCATTAGTCAATGCCTTTACACGACCACTATAACAGCCGGCCAATATTGGATCACCAACCTTTAACCTACCGGCCTGAACCAAAATGGTAGTTACAATTCCACGGCCTTTATCCAAAGCTGCTTCAATAACTGTACCTACGGCACGTTTATTAGGGTTAGCCTTCAGTTCCAATAATTCGGCTTCCAACAATACTTTTTCTAAAAGCAACTCAACATTTAAACCGGTTTTGGCCGATATCTCTTGTGACTGATATTTACCGCCCCACTCTTCAACCAAAATATTCATGGCTGATAATTGCTCACGAACCTTGTCGGCGTTAGCGCCCGGTTTATCAATTTTGTTAAATGCAAAGATGATTGGTGCACCTGCAGCCTGCGCGTGGTTTATAGCCTCGCGGGTTTGCGGCATCACGCTATCGTCAGCAGCAATAACTATAATTACAATATCTGTTACCTGGGCCCCCCTGGCACGCATAGCAGTAAACGCTTCGTGACCCGGTGTATCCAAAAATGTTATTTTTCCTTTGTCGTCTGGTAAGGATACCTCATAAGCACCAATGTGCTGGGTAATGCCACCTGCTTCGCCGCCTATTACGTTTGTTTTGCGTATAAAATCGAGCAATGATGTTTTACCGTGGTCAACGTGACCCATTATGGTAACAATTGGTGCACGCGGAACCAAATCTTCCGGATTATCGGGCTGATCAAGGTTGGCCTCCTCATCCTGTGGCTTAACAAACTCAACCTGGTAACCAAACTCATCGGCAACAATGCTTAGTGTTTCGGCATCAAGCCTTTGGTTAATAGATACGAACATGCCCAGGCTCATACAGGTAGATATAATCTGCGTTACAGATACATCCATCATTGATGCAAGCTCATTGGCCGTTACGAATTCAGTAACCTTTAACACTTTTGATTGCAGTTCCTGCTCCATTGCCAGTTCTTCGGCAGTTGCAGCTACATCGTCACGTTTTTGGCGACGGAACTTGGCACGTTGTGCAAACTTACCCGACTTACCTGCACCGCTTAAGCGTGCAAGAGTTGCCTTAATTTGGTCCTGTATATCTTTTTCTGAAGGTTCTTCCTTCGGAGTGTTACTTTGAGGTGCGTTACGACTATTTCTAAAATCGGGACGGTTACCGCCTCCACCCGGGTGATTACCACCTGAACTAGGTTGGTTATTTCCCCTGTTCCTGAAATCAGGGCGATTTCCTCCGTGTGCCTGTTGATGGCCCGGCGGATTAGCCTGCTGATTTTGCTGATGGTTTTGCGGATTAACGCCTCCCTGCGGATTTTGGCTATTGTTATTATTATTATGACCGGGACCTCCCTGGTGATCTTTACGCTTACGCTTTCTTTTATGATCGGCCGCGTTATTGGTATTTGACGATGACGCTACCGGGTTACGTTTTGGCGCGTTTACAGGTAGTTGTATTTTGCCGATAACATTAGGGCCAGTTAAACGCTCGGCCTTGGCCCTGATAACTTCAGGCTCCTGCGGTTCGTCACTTGATGAAGCTTCGGGCTCTGCAGGTGCCGGAGCTGCTGCTTTAACCTCGGGCTCAACAACTTTTGGTGTTTCAACAACTTTCTCTGCTACTGGCTCGGGCTTTGGTTGTGGTTTCGGAGCCTCAACTACTGGAGCAACTTCTTCTTTAAGCGCCTCAACTTTAGCTACAGGAACTTCAGGCTGTGGTGCAGGCACAACAACCGGAGCTTCGGGTGCTTTAGCAACCTCTTCTTCTTTCTTCACAGCAGGTTTCTCAACGGGCTGTGGACGTGTATTCAGATTATTAAGGTCAATTTTACCAACTACTTTTACGCCTGGTAAAACATCATTATGCTGTTCTTCGGCTTTTACAGGCGCGCTTTCGGCCGGTTTAACTTCAACAGGTTTTGGTTTTTCAGGTGCAGGCGGGGTAAAATGATTACCAGCGTTCTTAATCAGGATCTCTTCATTCTCGAAATCTCTTGAACGGCGGTTCTCAACCGGTTTTTCCGGAAACTGTGCAGATGGCTCTTCCTTTCTGATCTTGCCAATACTGATCTGCTTAGCTTCCTCCTTAATAATTTTATCAACAGCAAACTCTTTTAAAAGAGCATTGTACATATCGCCATCGAGTTGGGTGGTAGGATGCTTTTGTACCTTGTACCCTTTGGTCGCTAAAAAATCAACGATCGTTCCCGTACCGATATTCAGCTCTTTTGCCGCTGTAAATAATTTTATGGATTTGTCTTCTGACATTTATTATAATTCTTTCTCTGCTATTTTGTGCAAAAATACTATTTTAATTTTGGTTATTACGTTTATTCGAACTCAGCTTGAAGAATTGATAACACTTCTTTTACAGTTTCTTCCTCTAAATCGGTACGTTTTACCAATTCATTAACAGTTAAAGCCAAAACTGATTTTGCAGTATCTAAGCCTATGCGCTTAAATTCGTCAATAATCCAGCTTTCAATTTCGTCTGTAAATTCTTCGATATCCACGTCTTCATCCTGTTCGTCTGCTTCGCGGTAAACATCTATTTCATAACCAGTCAATTTGCCCGCCAATTTAATATTGTGTCCACCACGACCTATTGCTAATGAAACCTGGTCGGGTTTTAAATATACTGCGGCAGTTTTTTTCTCGTCGTCCAGCTTAATTGACGTTATTTTGGCTGGCGATAAAGCACGTTGAATATACAACTGCAAATTATTGGTGTAATTAATTACGTCAATATTTTCGTTTTTAAGCTCACGTACTATACCGTGTATGCGCGATCCTTTCATACCCACGCAGGCACCTACCGGATCAATACGATCGTCGTACGATTCGACTGCTACCTTTGCTCTTTCGCCTGGTTCACGTACAATTTTCTTGATGGTGATTAAGCCGTCAAAAATTTCGGGCACTTCCAGCTCAAATAAACGTTGTAAAAACTCAGGTGCGGTACGTGATATGATGATCTTAGGGTTGCTATTCAACATATCAACCTTGCTAACCACAGCTTTTACACTATCGCCCTTTTTAAAGTAATCGGCAGGTATTTGTTCTGTTTTTGGCAGCAAAAGCTCATTGCCTTCGTCGTCGAGCACCAAAGTTTCTTTTTTCCAAACCTGGTAAACCTCGCCGGTAACAATTTCGCCTACTCTGTCTTTATATTTTTTAAAGATCTCGTCTTTCTCCAGCTCCAATATTTTTGAAACCAGGGTTTGACGGGCCGCTAATATAGCGCGGCGACCAAAGCTCTCCAATGTGATCTGCTCAATATGCTCGTCGCCAACCTCAAGGCTTGGGTCCAGTAATTTTGCTTCTGCCAATTCAATTTCCAGGTCATCGTCTTCACTAAAACCATCTTCCATTACCTTGCGGGTACGCCATATCTCTAAGTCACCATTGTCGGTGTTCACAATCACGTCGCAATTTTCATCGGTGCCGTATTTTTTTCTGATCATGCTCCTAAACACGTCTTCCAGCACGCTCATCATCGTTGGACGGTCGATGTTCTTGAAATCTTTAAATTCCTGAAAAGAATCAATTAAATTAATATTGCTCATTTTCCTACTTGAATGATATTAAAACCTTTGTTTCTGTTATTTGATCAATCGGGATCACGCTTTCAACCAGCGTGGGTCTTTTTCCCTTTTCCTTTATGTTTTCTTCTATTACGATAGCATCTTCTGTAATGCTACTTAATTTACCTTCTCTTTTGGTGCCATCGGCCATTTTAATGCCTAAGTTGCGACCCACATTTTTAACATATTGCCGCAAAAACGTAAGCGGTGCATCCAGTCCCGGCGATGAAACCTCCAGATTGTAGGCTGTTTCAATTACATTTTCTTCTTCCAGATGGAAGCCTACATGCCTGCTGATGGCCACACAATCATCAATGCCGATGCCGTTATCGCCATCAACCAAAATTACCAATTTTCCGTTAGAGTGCATTTTTACTTCAACTAAAAAAAGGTTAGGCTTATCGGCTATTTTCTCTGCTACAAGTTCCTTTACGCGCTTTTCAATATTCATTACCGTTACTGATAATTTGATTGATAAAATAAAAGAGGGGACAAACGCCCCCTCTTTTTTTAATTCAAATGCAAATGTAAGCATTTTTTATCTGAAATAAAAAAGTATGTTGTTTTTAAAGAAGTTGTGAAAATGTATGAACCAGGATTTTTAGGATTAGGGGAATTGACAGGATTGTTTGCAAACAGAAGAAGACATTTATTCCATCTTTTCTTCCTGATCCGCCATCAGGCGGATCAGGATCTTCTGCGAATGAAAGATATGCAGCAGACTTATCCGCCAAAATGAAAAACCAAAAAAGTTTGCACTATAACTATAAGGCAAAGCCATAAATAGAACCTTGTTTCTGTTTTACTACCAATAGCCCAACAAGCACTTACTACAAAAAACACAATAGTAACTATTGCAAGAAGAATACTGATCTGTCCAAGTTGCTCTCCGCCTGCTGCATTTGGACTTATATCAGGATGTAGTTTCATAACTTCTTTTAATTGAAGCGCTGAACTTATCAAACTATAGCAAAGCCAACTGTATAAAAGATAAAATACAACAGCTATAGGGTGCTTCCATAAAATTGATTCCATGGGATATAATTTAGTATTTGTTAATACTATTTATAGAGAAAAGTAACCCTTTTGATGCGGCATTGTCTGAACCGGAATTTACAGAATTAAAGAATCAGCAGAATCTTAACGTAGCATGCTGAATGTTCATTCTGCACATTGTCTTTCTTCGCGCGTCCTTGAGGTACGAAGCAATCTCTATACTGTACAGGGCGGCCATGTAGATTTACTACTTTTCCCTTCGCCCTTACAGTATAGAGATTGCTTCGTAATGACGATTGTGGAGATATGACCGAGATGAAAGAATTTAGAATTTCTAAAAATCCTCTTAATCCTCTAATCCCAAAAATCCTGGTTCAAGCATCATTTAAACACCAAATCAGTATACGGTATTTCTCTTAGTTTCTTTTTGCCTCTGATAAAATCAAGGGTTTCGCCAGTTTTATCGAGGCGGTAGTAGCGCATAAAATAAGCTTTATGGGCATCAAAAGGTGTATCGGGTGTAAATACTACGGCGCTGTCTTTTAGCCGATAGGTGCCGGGTTGTACGGGTTGATAGTCTTTCAGATCAGTATCTGCCGGCATCCTGAACACCGGCAACAGGCCCTGCCATGCTGATTGCAGCGAATCGCGGTTAATCTCACTCATAACATCATAAGCTAGCCCGCTAAACTTTACCGAACGCCCGCTATCCGTTAAGCCAACGTGTACATTCGGCCCTGCAGGTTTGTGCGAACACCCCAGGCAAAGCAATAGCAATACACCGATAAACTGTTTCATCGCTATTTTTTTAAGGTTTGCTCAAACAGTTTAAATATGCGTTTATATTCATCGGTCCAGCTGCTGGGCTGCTCAAAACCATGATCCTCTACCGGGTACGATGCCAGTTCCCAGTTATCCTTATGCAACTCTATCAGTTTTTGGGTGAGGCGGATGATGTCCTGGTAATTTACGTTTTGGTCAATCATGCCATGCAGCATTAATAAATTACCTTTCAGGCCATCTGCAAAATAAATGGGCGAGCTTTGTCGATAGGCTTTTTCATCGTTATAAGGCTCGTTCAAAATTTCATCTGTATAGCCGTGGTTGTAATGTGCCCAGTCGGTTACTGAGCGTATGGCCCCGCCGCTGGTAAATACATCAGGCTCGGTAAACATGGCCATCAGCGTAATAAAACCACCATATGAGCCGCCATAAAGGCCCACATGTTTGGGGTTAACGCCGTATTTTTCAACCAGCATTTTTACGCCATCTACCTGGTCGCTTAAATCTTTACCGCCCATGTGCCGGTAAATCGCGGTGCGCCAATCTCTGCCGTAACCTGCACTACCGGAGTAATCCATATCTAAAACGGTGTACCCATTATCGGCCAGCAGGTTGTTGAACATAAACTCGCGGAAGTAATAGCTCCATTTATAATCGGCATTTTGCAGGTAACCGGCGCCATGTACAAAAACTACGGCAGGTTTTGCCGAGTCGGAATGTGCAGGCAAGTATAGGCGTGCGTAAACATCGTTGCCATAACGGTTTTTAAAGGTGACGACCTGCGGATCACGCCAAGGGTATGAGTTAAACTCGTCAGTTGTTGAATAGGTAACCCTTGTAGGTACCGCACCCGGTTTATTAGGCTGAATATACAACTCCCAGGGCTTGTTTGAATAGGAATAACGTATAGCCAACCATTTTTCATCTGGCGAAAGTGAAACCTCGTTACCCCCCTTTAAGGTAGTAAGCTTAACGGGCTCGCCACCGGTGACCGGTATGCTGTAAAATTCCGAAACACCAGGATACTCCCTGTTGGCGGTAAAGTAAAAGGTTTTTTTATCGTTTGATAGTTGCAGGGTTTGCACTTCCCATTTGCCGCTGGTTAGTTGTTTTTGACTGCCATTGGCTACATCAACCACATAGATATGGGCGTAGCCGCTGGCTTCGCTTTCAAAGTAAAAATGGACATTATCAACCCAGCCCATATTACCCTGACCCAGGCCACCCACCCAGGCATCGTTATGCTCGCGGTAAAGCGGTGTAAGGTTGCCGGTTTTTGCATCAAGTTTCGTTAGCCAGCGATCCTTATTATCCTGTGCAGCTATTTCTGCAATGGCATTTTTTCCCTCTTCGCTCCAATAAACATCGCGGATAACAACTTTACGATCCTCGTTAAGTTGTGTGCGTTGCTCCATCTGTTTTGGGTAATCCTTTACATATGCAGGTATATCTTTTATACCCGGAATACCGGATGTGTTAATTTTGTAAACAGAATCGCGTTGTGTATCAAAAACAAAGGATTCGTAGGTTGATTGAGGTGCCCCTACTTTTGTCCGGTTGGGAATATCTTCGGTATAACCCGATGCTGTTACGTAATCAGGCACAATAGTTCTTTTGGCATCGGTCGGCCGTTTCACCAGGCGGTAGGTTATGTACCTACCATCCGGACTAAGCGTAACCGCGCTTACTACCCTATCATCAACGGCAATTTCTTTCAGTGTTTTGGGCTCCAATGCGGCTTTATCGGCAGAATCGAGCTTCTTGTTCTCTTCATCTACCTTTATAATATCAAAAAGCTCCAGTTGCTGGCTCTTTAACCATTTGTCCTGCTCGTTTGCGGTGCCCTCATCGGCCTTTTTACTGCCTTTTGATTTAGCTTTTGCTGCCGAATGCACAAAATTGGTCAGCTGTACCAACTCACCACCGTTTAGTTTAAGCGAGTACAAGTTGTCGCCACGCATAAAGGTAACCTTGCTTTCATCGCCGCTAAATTGGGGGGCATGCTCGTTATCTAATGTGTTGGTTAGCTGTTGTATTAGGCCTGTTTTAATATCGGCTAAAAAGATGTTGCCATTTTTTTCGTACAGTTTTAAAGTATGTGCTTTGTTCCAGGTGCCATCAGCAGGCGAAAGCGTTTTCTGTTCATCAATCCCAACTTTAACGGGTTTAAGATTAGTGGTGGTGATATCGTATAATTCGCCCCGGCTGGTAGTCCAGTTAAAATAAATCTTTTTACTGTCATCACTCCAATGGATCGCTGATGGTGAAATCCCGATCCATTTCGGGTCGCGCATTATCTTTTCGACGGTTAAGGTACCCAGTTGTTGGGCAAAAGCTACTGAACAGAAAGGTAAAAGTAACAGGGTAAAAAGCTTCTTCATTTATATTTTTTATTGAATGGCTGATAGACATATACACGGTATCAGTTTAATTTATCAACTTAGTCAACTAAGGTAAGAGTTTCCTTAATCATTAGTATTTTTAGCTAACGTTTTGTTACAATGGAATTACAAGGACAAGGTTTTAAGTTACGCGGCTGGCAGAAAGATGACGTTGAGTCGTTACAAAAACATGCCGATAACCCCAATATCTATGCTTTTTTATTCGACAGGTTTCCGCATCCTTACACTACGGAAGCCGCTGTTGAGTGGATAACGAGCAAGCTAACGCAGGACCCAATTTTAAATTTTGCTATTGATGTTGATGGCACAGCAATGGGCGTAATAGGGCTTGACATGCGTATCGATGTTTATCGTAAGGCTCCCTTGCTGGGCTACTGGATAAGCGAAACTTTATGGGGACAAGGCATTATGCCGAAAGCCATAAAATTAATTACCACCTATGCGTTTGCCAACCTTGATATTGTACGTGTGCAGGCGGGCGTGCTATCTAATAATCCGCGTTCAATGCGCTCTTTAGAAAAAGCCGGCTTTATAAAAGAAGGTATATTAAGAAGCAATATTATTAAAAACGACGTGATTTTAGACGAGCATATTTATGGTATGGTAAAAAGCTAAGATTTTTTACGATACTGTAATTTCGCCCCTGATGTCAGTTTCCAGCCAATGTTTAACCTGGTGCGAATCTTCAAAATTGCCCAGCAGGTACATCATTTTGGTTACTGCCGATTCGTAAGTCATATCGTAACCATTGGCAACGCCAATATCTTTTAAATGCTTACTGGTTTCATATCGGCCCAACTCAACGGTGCCTACCTTACATTGGGAAATATCCAGTATTACTTTGCCTTTGTCGATAGCGTTTTTCAATAAATCAACAAACCACTGATCGGTGGTAGTATTACCGGCGCCAAAAGTTTCCATCACTACGCCCCTAACATCGGCCGATAAAATGGTTTCAACAACTTTAGGACTGATGCCCGGGTAAAGTTTCAGCACGGCAACATCAGCCACGAGATTTTTATGTACGATAAGCCCCTCACCATCCTGCGGGTGTTTGATATCATTAACACTGAAGCGAAGGTGCACGCCAGACTCTGCCAATATAGGGTAGTTGGGCGAACGGAAGGCTTCAAATTTTGATGAATTATATTTAAAGGAGCGGTTACCGCGAAACAGCTTATAATCAAAATAGATACAAACCTCGGGCACGCGGGCCTTGTCGTTCTTTTTGGCCTTGGCAATTTCAATGGCAGTCATTAAATTTTCCTTGGCATCGGTACGTACGGCGCTGATAGGTAGTTGTGAGCCTGTAAATATTACCGGTTTGCCCAAATTTTCGAGCATAAAGCTTAGGGCCGAAGCAGTAAAGGCCATGGTATCTGATCCGTGCAATATCACAAAGCCATCAACCGAATCGTAATTTGATTCAATTAAACCAGCCAGCTGGCTCCATATAGCCGGGTTCATATTTGACGAATCAATAATTTCCTCGAACGAATGAACCATAATTTTACAATTAAGTTTCTCCAGTTCGGGCACATTATCCATTATCTGCTCAAAGTTTATCGGCTTGAGCACTTTAGTAACGGGGTCGCTCATCATACCGATTGTCCCACCGGTATAAATGATCAAAATTTGACTCATGTATATTTAGGTTATACTAATGTTAATGGTAAATGTTTTCAGGGCCGATGGCAAAGTAAAGCATCAGTAATGACTATTATACCATTTTAATTTAAAATAAGATTCAAAAAATCTTAAAATTATGTTACACACCAAATATGTGTTCTGAATTTTTTGTAGTTATAGCAGCTACGGTTTCAATATCTATTTGGTGCAGGTCGGCAACTTTTTGTGCGATATAAATTAAATACGAGCTTTCGTTCGGTTTGCCCCTATACGGAACCGGCGTAAGGTACGGAGAATCTGTTTCTAAAACTATTCTGTTTAAGTCAATTTGCGATACTACCTTATCCAAGCCGGCATTTTTATAGGTAACTACGCCACCAATGCCCAGGTAAAAGCCCAGGTTGATAACTTGCTGTGCCTGCTCCAACGTACCGGTAAAGCAATGAAATATGCCTCTTAAATCTTCGCCCTGTTCTTCGTGCAATACTTCAAAAACTTCGTTAAAAGCATCGCGACAATGAATAACAATTGGAAGTTTAAGGGCTTTTGCCCAGGCTATTTGTGTTTTAAACGCCTGTATCTGTTCGGGCAAAGTAGTTTTGTCCCAATACAAATCAATACCAATTTCGCCAATGGCCACTATTTTATTTTGTGCCGATGCTTTTTGAATAATGGAAAGCTCGTTTTCCCAATCTGCCTTTACAGAACAAGGGTGCAGGCCCAGCATGGGGTAGCAAATATCAGGAAATGTATTTACCAATGAGAAAACCAATGGCACCGAAGAAGCCTCAACGTTTGGTAAAAAAAGGCGGCCAATATTATTTTCGGCGCAGCGCTGTATTAATTGAGCCCGCTTTGTACTATCCGTTTCATAATACAAATGGGTATGCGTATCTGTTAAGATCATGCGGCAAAGTTAACTATCCGCTAAGAAACTTACGAAGCTTTAAAAACTCCGTAAGTTATTTATAACAATTCTGGGTATTGAAATATCAATTAAGAGGCTTTTTTAGCCACTGGTTTCTTTTTTGCAAGCGGTTTTTTTGTTACCGGGTGTTTGGTAGGTTTAAGCTTAACCACTTCAACATCAAATACCAGGGTATTGTATGGCTTTATATCGTCGCCAGCTCCCTGGGCACCGTATGCCAGTGATGATGGGATAACAAACGTGGCTTTGGTACCTTCGTTTAACAAAAGCAAACCTTCGTCCCAACCAGGTATTACGCCGCCAGTACCTACAATAACCTGTATAGGCTCATAAGTACGGCCGGGTTGATTTAAGCCTGCAGCCTGAGCAACAGTAGCTATACTTGAATCAAATACTTTATCGTTCAGCGTGCGACCTGCATAATTAACCAACACGGTATCGCCTTTTAAAACCTTACGTTTTACCGAAGGCTTGGTAATTACGTATTTTAAACCCGAAGGCGTTGTTTTTAAAACCAGCTTATGATCGGCAATATATTTGGCTGCGTCAGTAACTTCAACGGCTTTTACTTTTTCAATAGCTGCATTTCTTTCGGCAATAGCATCATTTAACGATTGTACCCTTTCAATTTTCAGGGTAAAATTCAGGTAACTGCCTTTAGGGAAAAAAGCAGGACGCTGATCTTCATGCCCGGCAAATATTGAATCGGTAGGCACCTTAACCAAAGCACTATCATTAACGGTTAACAGTGGAAATACCTCCATCAAATCGCCAACATTTTGTGATGGCTGAATTTGTGCCTGAACCGGATGGCCTGCCGCATAAGTACTAAATAGAACAGAGTCTTTATCCGTTTTCTGGATAAACTCAAAAGTTATCACATCGTTCGGCTTAATCTTATCACCGGTATTATGAGTGAATATCTGGTAAGCTGCACCTTTAGGTGTATGCTGCAATTCGGTTTGAGCATTAGCATTAACAACAATTGTTAATGCCAAAATAAACAGGATATATTTCATGTTAAAATAAAAAGCCCTCCTGTTTTAGCAGGAAGGCTGTATAAGATTAATATTATCTAACTGGTTGCGCCTGTGGCTGTCCAAGTAAAGCCGGAGCTACCGGTTTAGGTGCATTTGGGTTTGGATGAATAACATCAAGTAACTCAATATCAAATATCAGTGAAGTATATGGCTGTATTTGACCAGCACCTTGCTGACCATAAGCCAGGTTTGACGGAATAAGCAATTTGGCTTCAGAACCTTTGTTTAACATTTGCATACCCTGATCCCAGCCTTTTATCATACCTTTTGTACCGATAGCAAAACGAATAGGTTTGTAAGGGTTCATTGGATTAATAGGTAATTTATTTTTAACAGCTTCAGATTTTATGCTGGTTTCTAAAATTTTATTAGAAACTAATCTAAGCGTATAATTAACTACAACGGTATCACCAGCAACTGGTTTTATACCCGCACCTTGTTTGGTTATTTGATAATATAAGCCTGAGTCAGTTTTGGTAACGTTCAGTTTGTTATCAGCAATATATTTGTTAAGCTTTACAGGCTCTGATTTTTTCAAACCATCTAAAATAGTATTTACATAAGCCTGTTCGCGGCCCTGGAAAACCTGATCAGTTAAGTTTCCTTTTGAAATAACTTTTTCAACTTTAATAATATAAACCTGGTATTTACCTTTTAAGCCCGGCGGACGTGGGTGGCCTTTGCTTAACGAATCGATATTTACTTTAATTATTGCACTATCACCTTCGCTCAACTTTTCTATACCTGATATAATATCACCAGTGGCTTGTGGTTTTTGTATTTGTTGCATAAATGGCAAGCCATTATCATAAGTGCTGCCAATTACTGAGTCGGCATCAGTTTTCAAGGTTAAGTTAAGGGCAACAAAATCGCCGGCTTGAATTTTAGGGCCGGATTTTTCTGTGATAATATTGTATAACAATCCTCCTTCGCCTTTTTTAAATCCACCATTGCAACTTGCCAATCCGATGGCTGCAAGCGCTAAAAACATCAGTCTTTTTTTCATTTTTAAGTTTATTGTATTAATAGTTTTTTGTACTCGGGTAATATTAATTTAAATTGATTTACTACTTCTTCCAGGCTGCTGTTTGACATGCCACCTGCTGCATTACGGTGACCGCCCCCGTTAAAATATTTTTTACAAATATCATTTGCCGGAAACTCACCCCTCGACCGCAGCGAAAGTTTAACCATGTCAGAACGTTCAACAATAAAGGCCGCTAATCTAATACCTGTAATTGACAATGCATAATTTACTATGCCTTCTGTATCACCTGTTACAACATTATATTTTTCCAGGTCCTGTTTACTTACCGTTATCAGAGCCGTATTGTATTCATCTAAAACCTCCAGTTTCTCCGATAAGCACATCCCTAAAAAGCGCAGCCTGCCTTCGGACGAGTTATTGAACACCAACTGGTGTATCTGATAACTTTGCGCGCCAGCGTCAATCAAATCGGCCACTATGCGGTGTACTTCGGCTGTTGTATTAGGCAATGAAAATGATGCCGAATCGGTCATGATACCTGTATACAGGCAAGTGGCTACATCTTTATTAACGAGCTCTTTATTATTCAGCACGTCAACAATAAATTTATAAACCAGCTGCGCGGTTGCACAGGCGTTAATATCCCAATAGCGGTAGTCATCAAAATCAGCTGGCTCCAGGTGATGATCAATCATCACTTTTAAAGCAGCGCTTTCGCCAACTAATATGCCCATATTATTAATGCGGCTTAGCGCATTAAAGTCAAGGCAAAAAATTATATCTGCATCAGCAATCAATTGAGCCGACTGTTCTAAATTTTCGGTATAAATAATAACCTCTCCATTACCGGGCATCCAGCTTATGTTATCCGGATAGTCAGTTGGGGTTATTACCTTAGCATGATGACCTTGCTGTATCAAATAATTATATAAACCCAAAGACGAGCCCATAGCATCGCCATCGGGCTTATGATGGGTAGTGATAACTATTTTTTGGGGCTGTGCTAAAAGTTCAACAAGCGTGGCTATATCTAACATCAATTTAAAAAAAGAGCTGCAAAGCTAAATAAATAAATCAAATACAGGTATCTATTTTAATGTAAAGGCTTTATGTTTTAATTGTAAAAAGCTACTTTTGCGGCAAATTATTCAGCCCGTTGCAGGATGATCCAAATATTTCAACAAGGAGAGTTGGGGCAAATAAACAAAGCATCCTGCATCATATTTAAAAATACATAAACAACAAATTTCTGATGGAAACTAATAAAACATTTACCATGATTAAGCCTGATGCTGTAGCAAACGGCCACATTGGTGCAATTTTAGATCAAATAATAAAAAGCGGTTTTAAAATAACTGCAATGAAATACACTAAATTAAGCCAGGAAACTGCCGGCAAATTTTATGAAGTTCATAAAGCACGCCCTTTTTATGGCGAATTGGTTGACTTTATGTCATCAGGCACAATTGTTGCGGCAATTCTTGAAAAAGACAACGCGGTTGAAGATTTCCGCAAATTAATTGGTGCTACCGACCCGACAAAAGCTGATAAAGGAACCATCCGTAATTTGTATGCACAATCAATTGGTGCTAATGCTATTCATGGCTCTGACTCTGACGAAAACGCTAACATTGAAGGCGCTTTCTTCTTTTCAGGTCTTGAAAAATTCTAATAATTTATTAAAAAGCCAGGCGCTTTTTTAAGAGAAAGAGCGCCTGGCTATATATTTATTTTGTTTATTTGAAAAGAAGTGCATATTTTTATCATATTGCCCAGATTTTCCGCTCTGTGCTAAATCCTTAATTATAAACTAAATAAAACAATGAAACTATTACTTAAATATATTTTATATACGTTACTTATTGTAGTATTAGTTTCAGGAACCATATTATTATACAGAACCCATCCCGAAGCCCAGCTTGCTTTTATAGTACCCGGATTGTTTATTTTAGCCTTTTCAAGAATGAGCGATGATTTGAATTTTAGAACGTTTTTCCCCAGATGGCGCTCTAAAGAAAAATAATTTCGTCTACTAATATTCCTTTGGCTTTCTCGTTTATCTTGTCAATTATCTGCGAGCGCATCATCATCAGTTCGTTTTTTATTACTGACGATTCTATGCGAAGAAATAGTTTCTGATTTCGTATAAATATTTCCTTGGTACGGTTAGCTACCGACTTGCCAACCAACTCAGGCCACGAGGCGATGATACCTGTTTCATCATACCGCTGTTTTATTTTATAAACCTGAAGCATTTGCTCAATTGCCTCTTTTAACGATTTGTCATTTGCCTTACGCATCTATTTCGCCTCCTTTAACTTTAAATAAGTTTATATCAACCCCAATTTCAGTAAAAACATTTTTAACCCGGTTAACATTGGTATCGGTAATAAAAACCTGCCCAAAATCGTGGTTCGATATCATTTGCATCAGTTTGGTAACTCTCTGATCATCCAGCTTATCAAAAATATCATCGAGCAGTAATATAGGTTTAAAGCCATTTTGCCTGTACAAAAAGCTATACTGGGCTAATTTTAATGCTATTAAAAACGACTTTTGCTGTCCTTGCGAGCCAAATTTTTTCATTGGCATACCGTGAATAGCAAACTGTAAATCGTCCTTATGTACCCCCATCGTTGTACGCTCAAGAACGCGATCCTTCTCGATGCTTTTTTTTAACAAGCCGGCAAAATCATCCTGTAATAATTGGGATTCGTAAATCAGCTCTACCTCTTCGGCATTATCACTTAAAAAACGGTAGTGGCTATTAAATATTTCGGTATAGCTTTCCATAAATGCCTTACGCTTCTCAAAAATACGTGAACCCGAAACAGTAAGTTGCTCATCGAGCACCTCCATTAAACTGGGGTCGTATTTGCCCGTATCGGCAATAAGCTTCAGCATTGCATTTCGGTTAAGCAATACCTTATTGTATATAATTAGTTCATCAAGGTAGGCATTATCGGTCTGTGATATCACATTGTCGATAAATTTCCTTCTTTCTTCGCTGCCTTCAATAATAATACTGATATCATAAGGTGATACCATTACCAGTGGAAACAACCCGATATGATCTGCCAGGCGCTGATAATCCTTTTTATTCCGTTTAAATTGTTTTTTTTGATTTCGCTTCACAGAGCAGGCTACCGCTTCGTGGTTATCATTCTTATTAAAATTGCCGGTAATGATAAAAAAATCAGTCCCTTGTTTTATCTGCTGGCTGTCAATAGGGTTAAAATAGCTTTTGCATAACGACAGGTAATGAATTGCATCGAGCAGGTTAGTTTTACCGGCGCCGTTATTCCCTGTAAATACATTTACGCCTTCACTAAAAGTAAGCTCTGCTTCGGCATAATTTTTAAAGTTGATAACGGATAACTGCTGCAAATACATTTTTCAAATTTAGTGATTAGCTATTAGAGATTGGAGATTAGTTTTTTGAGATTATCTATAATCGACTTGCCATTTTAATTTAAAATATGCCACCAGGCAACTGTATTTAAAATACCTTCGTATCATTGTTTAGAATTAGACTAAATAATAATGATCGAGGTTTTAGTGTGCGATAACCAATTATTAACCAGCGAAGGGCTGACTGCCGTATTACGGGATGCAGAAAGCATAAAAGTGATTGGTGAGGGCAAAAGCCTGGCAGACATTGAACAGCTTACTATTAACCTAAAGCCACAAGTAATTATTATTGATCCTTTTTATAACCAATTTGCCGTTGATGATATTAAAAATATTCATGAGCAGTTTGCCTTTGCCAAAATCCTGATATTATCAAACCGGCAACAAAAAGAAGACATCATTGAACTGATAAGCATCGGGATAAAACATTACATATGTAAAGAATGCAGCTATGCTGATATTATACTGGCTATTTGTGCAACAGCAAAAGATGAAAAGTTTTATTGCAAAATTACTATGCAAACGCTTTTTGGCGATCAGTTGGCGTTAAGGGAAAATAACGAGTCCCCCATGTTATCAATCCGTGAAACAGAGATCATTCATTTAATATCAGCCGGGATGACGAATAAGGAAATTGCTGAAAAGCTTTTCTTAAGCATCCACACTATAAAAACCCATCGTAAAAACATCATCAAAAAAATAGGCTTCACATTTAAAAATGCTGCCGACCTGGTACTTTATACCAGCAAAATCAATTGTTGAATTATTTTTATTTAGACTAATTATAAATTACCTCCTTGGGGGTATTGCCCTCCCCGGTGCTTAGCAATAATTTTGAGCCGTAATAAAAACATTCTTACAAGCTCATTATGAAAAAATACTTTACCATTCTCAGCGTACTTGCCATAACATTAGCATTTACAGAAGGCTGCAAAAAATCAGCTGCAAAAACAGACCCTACCCCTACCTATACTGTTCCAACTACTTATAATTTCGCTAACGTAAACTATGCCGACGCCACTACCCGTCTGAGCATGGTTACCGAAATGGTAACCCTGATGAACACCTCAACCACCGGTGCCGTTGTTGATGGCCAAAAGCTGCTAAACATGTTTACCAATACCAATGCGCCTTTTGCCGCGGCTGCTTCTAATACTTCGGGCATACAAGTAAAGGATCAATGCTTTGCGCTTTTGCAAACTGATGTACAAAACTACATTGATAGCATTGTAATGGTAAGTCAGTCAACTCAACCTGCCAGCCGTGGTGTCGCTGGTATTGGAGCCAGTACTGTTACGCCAACATCCAAGTATCCGCAGACGGCTACAGGTGTTAATTATGCCCAGGTGTTTAAGAAAAGCATAATGGGCGGTTTAATCTGCTATGAAATTGTAAACAATTATATGACCAATGGCATTGCCAGCTCCGTTGATAACAACACAGTTGTTGTCGGCAGCGGAACAGCAATGGAACATAACTGGGACCTGGCATTTGGTTACTGGGGTGTTCCCATTAATTTCCCTACCAACAAAACGGGTGCTGTTTACTGGGGAAGTTACACCACCCAAATAGATTCGGGTTACCACGCGAATGCCATATTGATGAGCGCCTTTTTAAAGGGCCGCGCCGCCATAGCCAATAAAGATATGCCAACTACCCAGGCTCAGGCTACTATTATTATGCAAACATTTGAAAGAATGACCGGAGCCGCCGCCCTGCAGGAGATAAACGAAATTAAAGAAGCTTTAACTGATAACGTAAAAAGAAACAGCGCCCTTTCAGAGTGCTATGGTTTTGTAAACTCGTTAAAATATAACCCGGCCCGCAAAATTACCGACGCGCAGATAGCTGCCATATTGGCCCTGTTCCCTAAAAATTTCTGGGACCTGACCACTACCGACATTAATAACATTCAAAACGCTATTGCTACACAATACAATTTCCAGGGTGTAAAAGATATTCTGTAAAAAATCATAAAGCCGGGCATTACGTTAATGCCCGGCTTTATGATTTAAAGTTGAACCATTAAATTATTGTAACTGACCAAGTAAAATTATGTATACAAAATTTGTTCGTCCGGCCATCATTGCCTTAGTTGCAGTGGCGGCTTTTCAGGCTTGCAAAAAATCAGGCACAACCCCATCATCAGGCAGTACCGGTTTTGACCGCAAGGGAATGCTCACCAACCTGAGCACCAATATTATTATACCCGGCTATGTTTCCTTTCAGGCTTCGGCTGTAAGTTTAGATTCATCTATTGCTGCCTTTAACGCCAGTCCGGATCTTACCAAACTGGGCAGCTTACAAGCCACCTTTAAAACAGCCTACCAAAAATGGCAAGCTGTTTCCACTTTTGATTTTGGCCCTGCAGCTACCGAAAATTTAAGGATCAGCCTCAATACATTCCCAGCTGATGTTACCCAAATAAATAGCAATGTTGCTAGCGGCTCATATAATCTGTCGTCGCTATCGGCCCTACCGGCAGAGGGTTTACCCGCCATTGACTATTTGCTGTTTGGCACCGGGGCAGATAACAATGCCATACTAACACAATATATTACCGATAGTGAAGCTGCTAACCGCAAAGCTTACCTGGCTGCGGTATCGGCCTTCATTAAAACCAAAACAACCAATGTATTAAACGCCTGGAAAACAACCTATCCTGCTACTTTTATTGCCGCGGCGGGGACAGATGTAGGCAGTTCAGTAGGCATGTTAACCAACGAACTCAACCAGGATTTTGAGGTAATTAAAAATTATGAAATAGGGGTTCCGCTGGGTATACAATCAATGGGCACTGCGTTTCCAACAAAGGTTCAGGCTTATTATTCAAAAATATCCCTTCAACTGACCCTATTGCACTTGCAGGCTATCCAGAATATTTACCAGGGAAAAAGTGCCCAGGGCGATGGTTTGGGTTTTGATGATTATTTAACAGAAGCCAACGCTCAGTATAACGGAGGATCGCTCAACAGTGCCATTTTAGTTCAGTTTGCTACTGCCACCACCAAACTCCAGGCATTATCTGATCCGCTGGCGCTTCAGATAACCAGTAATGCAGCCGGTGTAAATGCAGCGTATACCGCATTACAAATGCAAACGGTATTACTTAAAACAGATATGCCTTCGGCATTGGGAATTTTGATCACCTATGGTGATACTGACGGAGATTAACCCATGTTCAATATTATTAAACAAGATTTTAATTCATTTTTTAAAACAGACAAACATATTGCCCCACTGGCTGTGCTCCGCATGGCTTTTGGCGGCATTATGTTTATTTGCGTTATACGCTTTTTATTAAAGGGATGGGTTAAAGCTTTTTACATCGCACCTAAATTTCACTTTACCTTTTATGGGTTTGATTGGGTAAAGCCAATGGATGCTGCCGGGATGTACATGTTGTTTGCCGTGCTTATAGCTGCAAGCATATTAATTACTATCGGCTTGTTTTACAGAACAGCCGCCATAACTTTTTTTCTCGGTTTTACTTATGTAGAACTGTTGGACAAAACCACCTATCTGAACCATTATTACCTGATAAGTATAATGGCCTTTTTAATGATATGGGTACCCGCCAACCGTTATTTTTCGGTTGATATTTTATTGCGGCCTCGTTTAGCCGTGACCCATGTACCCGCCTGGGTCATCAATATATTTAAACTGCAGCTTTTGCTGGTTTACTTTTTTGCAGGCGTATCCAAACTCACTTACGATTGGCTCATTGCCGCCATGCCTCTAAAAATATGGCTGCCCGCAAGCAGTCATTTACCTATTATAGGAGGCTTGCTTACACAGTTATGGGTAGCATATGTATTTAGTTGGTTTGGCGCTTTGTTCGATCTGGTTATTGGTTTTTTATTGCTGATCCCTAAAACAAGAAAACCGGCTTATGTGCTGGTCGTAATTTTTCATGTGCTAACCAGCTGGTTCTTTAAAATAGGTATGTTCCCTTATATTATGATACTGGTTACCGTTATTTTCTTTTCAGAAAAAACACACCTGAGGATTATCGGATTTGTAAGACGGTTACTTTTCATATCTCCCGATTATCAACCACAAAAAACAATTTATCGATCTGCCGCATCCCATTTAGTTTTCTGGATACTGCTGGTGCATTTCTCTTTACAACTGCTGCTCCCTTTCAGGTATTTACTTTATCCTGGCAAGCTCTATTGGACGGAAGAAGGTTACCGCTTTTCGTGGCGGGTGATGTTGATGGAAAAAGGTGGCACCGCATTTTTCTATGTAAAGGACCCTGAAACAGGCAAAAGAACGGAGATCATCAACGCACAATATTTGACCGATTTCCAGGAAAGTCAAATGGCTACCCAACCTGATATGATACTGCAATATGCTCATTTTCTGGCCCAACAGTATGAAAAAAAAGGCATCAGAAACCCCATAGTAATCGCCGAAAGCTATGTAACCCTTAACGGCAGCGGCAGCAGGTTGTACATTGATACCACAGTAAACCTCGCCAATGAGCAGGAATCATTCGGCCATAAAAAATGGATCATTCCATTTAACGAAAAACAGAAATGAAAAGAATTTTTATACTGATACCTTTATTATTTGCACTTATCTCCTTTAAATCAAACGGCCAAAACTTTACTATAAAAGGTAAGGTCAATGGTGTTTCGGGCGCGGCTGTAGCCAACGCCTCGGTTTTTTTAATCAATACAAAGTATAAGACTTCCTGCGACTCTTCCGGCAATTATCACCTCGAAAATATCAAACCGGGCAAGTATACCCTGCAAATTTCTGCTGTAGGATACAAGCCGTTAACCAAGGAAGAAAACATTAGCGGAAATTTGATCGTCAATATCGTGATGGAAGAAAATGTACAGCAGTTAAAAGATGTAAATGTACAGGCCGAAAAAGAAAAAACATTTGGCATTACCCGCTTAAAAGCGGTTGACGGAACCACCATTAACGCAGGCAAAAAAAGCGAAGTAATTGTGATGGATGATATTGTAGCTAACAAAGCCAGCAATAATACCCGGCAAATTTACTCGAAAGTAGCGGGCTTAAATATATGGGAAAGTGACGGCGCGGGCATACAGTTAGGTATTGGCGGCAGGGGATTAAACCCCAACCGAATAACCAATTTTAACACCCGCCAAAATGGTTATGATATCAGCGCCGATGCTTTGGGCTATCCTGAAAGTTATTATACCCCTCCGGCAGAACTGACTAATAGGGTTGAAATATTAAGAGGTGCATCGTCACTGCAATACGGCACACAGTTTGGCGGGTTGGTAAATTTCAAACTGAATGAAGGCGCTACAGACAAACCATTTGAAATTACCTCACGAGAAACCGTCGGGTCCTGGGGCTTTTTGAACGAAACCAATAGCATTGGAGGCACCACAGGCAAAGTACAGTATTATGCATTTTATCAGCATAAATCGGGTGATGACTGGCGGCCAAATTCAAACTTCAATGTAAATACCGCCTACTCCTCCATTACCTACAATGCAACAAAAGATCTTTCTATCGATTTCCAATACACGCATATGGATTACCTGGCCCATCAGCCTGGTGGTCTTACTGATGCTGAATTTGCGGCAGATCCACAGCAATCAGTCAGAACGCGTAACTGGTTCAAGGTTGATTGGAACCTGGGCGCGTTGATACTAAATTATAAGATCAGTGACAACCTGAAATTTAATTCCCGCTTTTTTGGCCTGCTGGCCGACAGGGATGCAGTTGGGGATCTTACAGATTTAATTAGTCGCCCTGATTTAGGCGGCGACCGCGATCTGTTTAAAGATAAATACACCAACTATGGCAATGAGAGCCGTTTACTGTATAGTTATAAAATAGATGAAACGCCACAAAACCTATTAGTGGGCTTCAGATATTATAGAGGCTTTACCAACCGGCAACAGGGTTTAGGTAATGATGGTCAAACAGGTAATGCATCCGACTTTAATTATGGCAGTTCGCCCACGGATATAAATGCCTATTCAAACTATAATTTCCCCAACTATAATGTAGCCTTATTTGCCGAAAATATATTTCGCATCACTTCCAAATTCAGCATTATTCCCGGTATACGATTTGAAAACATCATTACCAAAGCCGATGGCTCATACAGAACCGTTAATACCGATGGAGCCGGCAATGTTATTTACGATCAACTTACTCAGGACATTAAAAACAGCGAAAGGCATTTTGTGATAGGCGGCCTGGGCTTAAGTTATTATGAAAAAGAGGCTATGCAATTTTATGCCAATGTATCACAAAATTATAGGGCAATTAATTTCAGTGATCTTTATTCGGTAGTAAAAACCACGGTAGTAGATCCTAATCTAAAGGATGAAACCGGCTATTCGGCTGATATAGGCATGCGGGGAAATATAGCTTCTATATTTAATTACGATGTAAGCGTGTTTGACATTTATTATAATGATAGAATTGGCACCTATCAATCATCGGATGCTAATTTTAACACTTTTCAATATCGCACCAATATTGGTGTATCACAAAATATCGGCTTTGAATCTTTCGCCGAATTGGAAGTGCTGCATTTTATTCATGTTGACACCAAAAACACCAGTTTATCAATCTTTACCAACCTGGCTTTAATCAATGCCCGCTATATTGACGTTAAAAACACAGCGATTAACAATAAAAAAGTCGAACTTGCACCTAATACTATATTTAAAACAGGCTTATCCTATAAATACAGAAAACTTTTGGTCAGTTATCAGTTAGCGTACACCAGCTCGCAGTTTACTGATGCAACCAATGCTGTATTTACGCCCAGCGCGGTGAATGGTTTGGTGCCTGCTTATACCGTTATGGATCTATCGGCAAGCTATAGGTTAAGCAAAGTTTTTAGTTTAGAAGGCTCCGTTAATAACCTGGCTAATGCCAGATATTTTACGCGACGAGCCGACAGTTACCCAGGCCCCGGCATTATCCCGGCCGATGCGCGGAGCTTCTTTATTACCCTGCAGGTTAGGCTATAATTATGATTAATTGAAGTGCAATATTTGCGTCATAAATAATTTAATGCAAAAGGTATTGCCAGAAAACTTGAAAATAGTATTTTTGCACACTTAATTTTAGAATAGAAATGTCAAAGACCCAGGCCAATACCAAGGTTATTGTAGAAGGAAATGAATTTGGACAAACAGGAAGGTTTGTGCGCGAGAACCAAAAAAGCTTAATATTTATAGGTGGCGCTATTATTGCCATGATTGTAATATACTTTGCTTATCAAAAATTTTATATGGGTCCGCGTGAAATTGTTGCCTCAAACCAAATGCATAAAGCGCAGGATTTCTGGGCCAAAAAAGATTGGGATAAAGCGATCAATGGAGATGCAGGCTATCCTGGATTTGAGAAAATCATCAGCGAATACAGCAATACCAAAGCTGCTAACCTGGCTTATTACTATTTAGGTACTGCTTATTTAAATAAAGGCGAGTTCCAAAAAGCGATAGATAATTTAACCAGCTACAGGGGTGATGACAGCATGGTTGCAGCAGAAGCGTCAGGTGATGCAGGTGATGCTTATGTTGAATTAAAAGATTACGATAAAGCTGAAACTTATTTCAAAAAGGCAGCCGATAAAGCAAATAATAGTTTTTTAACACCATTGTATTTTAAAAAATTAGGCTTGGTTTATGAAGCAACCAATGATAATAAATCAGCCGTTGAAACTTACAAAAAAATAAAAAGCGATTATCCTGAAAGCCCTCAGGCACAGAATATCGACGAGTATATTGCACGCGCAGAAGCAAAATTATAATTGAATTTGGGAGTTTCGATTTCGGACGTATTAGAATCCGCAAATAAAAATTCCGAAATCGAAATTCCGAAATCCGAAATAAAACATGGCTACCCAGCTAAAAAACTTATCTGATTTTTCAGAAACTGATGTACCATCAGCGGCACCTTACCATTTTGGAATAGTGGTTGCCGAATGGAACGCTGATATAACTAACGCCTTATACCAGGGAGCCTACGAAAGTCTGATTGATCACGGCGCTTTACCGCAAAATATTTTCACGTATTCTGTTCCCGGTAGTTTCGAATTAATTTCGGGTGCTGACATATTATTAAAAAATAAAAAACTGGATGCTGTAATATGCCTGGGATGTGTAATTCAGGGCGAAACAAGGCATTTTGATTTTATTTGTAACGCCGTTGCAAATGGCATTAGTAATGTTTCGTTAAAATATTCAAAACCTGTTATATTTGGTGTATTAACTACCGATAACCAGCAACAGGCAACTGATCGTGCCGGTGGCAAACATGGCAACAAAGGTGTTGAAGGAGCAGTAACTGCTATCAAAATGGCTAATCTTGCTGAAACCTTAAATGCCTGATTTACGTTTAACTACATAAGTCCGAAAAAAATGATGAAAAAAATATTTTACGTAGCGCTTATCGCTTTAGCATTAGGAACCATTTCTTCTTGTTCAAACAAATTATGTCCTGCCTATGGCACATACCCAAAGAGCAGCAGATAACAGTTAAATGTCATTTTTTTTCTTTTGCTTAAAACCGCCAACAGTTTTATGTTGTTTTGCGTTAGATAAGCGTATAAACTAGTAATTTATTTATGAACTGGACTTCGCTGGAATCGGCTGAACAGATTGATGAGATTAAACATCAGCAAGGTTATAATTTAATTTTCAAGCACAGCACCCGCTGCTCCATCAGTATGATGGTAAAAAAACGCTTTGAGCTCGACTGGGATAAGTTACCTGGCGATTTACCGATTTACTTTTTAGATCTGATTAAATATCGTGAATTATCTGCCAAAATAGCAAGTGATTTTCAGGTACATCACGAATCCCCCCAATTATTACTAATAAAAAACGGCGAATGCATTCTTGACCTTTCGCACGGCGAGGTTTCTGTTGAAGAAGCTATGTCTGTTTTAGCTTAGTAAGCTTGTTATTGCAGGAGTAATACATTTCTTTTTTGTTGGTTTATAAGACGAAAATCATTTTAGCGCTTATAGGATTATCAATCCATATAAACTACACAAACCATTACAACATTTTTACCTAATTTTGTAGCATGATTGATTTGCCTGTTGTTCCTGTTAACCAAACACAACGCAAACCCGATTGGCTCAGGGTACGCTTACCGGTTGGTAAGGAATATGCCCACGTGCGTGGTTTAGTTGATGAACATAAATTACATACCATTTGTGAAAGCGGTAATTGTCCTAATATGGGTGAATGCTGGGGTGCGGGTACCGCTACTTTTATGATATTGGGTAATATCTGCACACGCTCCTGCTCGTTTTGTGCAGTAGCCACCGGCAGGCCTTTAGCCGTTGATACGGACGAGCCTAACCGTGTAGCCAATTCAGTTAAGTTAATGCAGGTTAAACATTGTGTTATTACATCGGTTGATCGTGATGATTTGAAAGACGGAGGCTCAATTATATGGGCCGAAACCATTAACGCTATACGCCGCGAAAGCCCTGAGACAACCCTGGAAACCTTATTGCCCGATTTTAGAGGCAACTGGGAAAACCTTGCACGGGTATTGGAAACCAGACCAGAAGTGGTATCGCACAATCTGGAAACAGTAAGACGTTTAACCAAAGAAGTCCGTATACAGGCGAAGTACGATCGCAGCCTGGAATGTTTAAAGCATGTATCTGAAGCAGGTTTACGCACCAAATCGGGAATTATGCTGGGGTTAGGCGAAACTGAAGAAGACGTATTAGAAGCAATGCAGGATCTACTTAATGTGGGCGTGCATATATTAACATTGGGACAGTATTTACAGCCAACCCGTAATCATCACCCGGTGATTGACTGGATACATCCTGACCAATTTAATAAATACAAACAATTTGGCCTTGATATGGGTTTTAAATACGTGGAAAGCGGACCATTGGTTCGTTCATCCTATCACGCAGAAAAACACCTGTTTGAAATCTGATAATTCCTTTATATCTTCACACCATTGAGCCGTAAACAGAAAATATCATTATCGGAAGAGGAATTGGTACTTGCATTGCGCAATCGTGAAAAGATCGCAATAGAGGCGCTTTATGATATGTATTCTTCTTCTTTATATGGTGTTATATCGCGCATCATTATTGATACGACAACCTCCGAAGATGTATTGCAGGAAACTTTTGTAAAAATATGGCATTCCTTTTCGAGCTACAGCACTGAAAAGGGACGTCTTTTTACATGGATGATTAATATTGCACGCAACCTGGCAATAGATAAATTAAGATCAAAAGACTTTAAAAATCAGAATAAAAACCAAGAGCTCGAAAATAACGTAACTTCCATAGACGAACAAAGAAATACAATCTACAAACCTGAGCTATTGGGTATTAAGGACTTAGTGGAGACATTAAAGCCCGAACAGAAGTCAATTCTTGATCTGGTATACTTTAAAGGTTATACCCACGTGGAAGCCGCCGAAGAGCTCGGCATTCCGCTGGGCACCATTAAAACCAGGTTACGGATGGCTATTCAGCAACTCAGGAAACATTTTAATTGAAAGGTTAGGAAGTGGAAGACATTAAAGCATATATGGAAACGGGTATACTGGAACTTTACGTTCTGGGGGATGTTAGTCCCCAGGAGAAGTTACAGGTGGAGGAGATGGCTGCTAAACACCCACTAATAAAGGCTGAGCTGGAAGAAATTGAATTATCCATGGAGCTATTTGCTCAGGAGAATGCAATTGAACCGGCTGAAGCATTACGAGACAGAGTTTTAAACAGCGTTTTAACTAATTTTAATGATGACAGTACCTTTAGCGCGGTAGCTGACAAAACTGAAGCTAATGTTGTAAGCCTACCGGCTGCAAAATCAAACAGCTTTTATAAATATGCATTTGCTGCGTGCCTTGCTTTATTACTGGCAAGTGGCGCAGCATTAATCAGCTTATATGGCAAGCTTCAGGATTCTTATAGCCAGATAGCTACTTTGCAAACAAACAATCAGCATTTTGCCAACCAGGTTAATTTCAAAGAAGGCGAACTGCAGGTTTTGCGCGATACTTCCTTTAAATTCCTTAAACTACAGGGAACGGCCCACGCACCTGATGCGGGACTGACAGTTGCATGGAGCCCCGCCCGTAAAAAGGTTTGGATAGATTTACGCTCATTAAAAATGCCGGCTAATGATAGCACACACCAATACCAGCTATGGGCATTGGTTAGCGGCAAACCCGTTGATCTGGGGGTATTTGATAAAACTGCCGATTCAGCCGATATGAAGGAAATGAAATCAACTGCCTCGGCCGATGCGTTCGCGGTAACGCTGGAACCAAAAGGCGGCAGTGTTTCGCCTACTATGGATCAAATGATGGTTATAGGTAAATTTTAATTACCTGTACCAGTAGTACAACTTTAAGTACAATCCCATATTTAATATTCTTTTAGCAAAAGTTTTTGAAAAATTAATTTTTCAAAAACTTTTCTTTTAGCGGTTTGTTAGCACCATTAAGTCACAGTTGACAATAAAAATGATTTTTTACGGTTTATTGTAACTAAGGCACCAGTTATAACGTCTTATACACACAAGGCGCTAAACCGGTAAAAGCTACCAATACTGCTACCTATGAGTTTTTTAGCACAGCCTTTTGAGATTTGAGTATTTAGTTCTTGATAAGATCAGTTAATAGTTAAACGGTTGTACAAATACTTACAACCGTTTTTTATGCCATTAACTTTGCCATAGTAGCAGGAATCCTTGCGGCTAATTGCCCAGGTAAAACTACATTAAGGCGGTTGGGTAGCGCCAACTCATCACCTGCTTTACCATGAATATATGCTCCAATTATACACGCCTCCGTTGATGTATATTTTTGCGCCAGCAAAGAGGTGATAATTCCTGTGAGTACATCGCCCATGCCGCCGCTTGCCATTGCCGCATTACTGGTTGTATTAAAATACACTTTCCCTGCGGGAGTGATCACTATGGTATAATCGTTTTTTAAGAGAATATTTACCGAATACTCCGCCGCCTTTTGAATACCCGTTTGTATCCGTTGCCACCAGTTGTTATGTTCGCCAAAAAGCCGGTCGAACTCTTTCATATGAGGCGTTAAAATACTATTTGCCGGCACACATTTCCAAAGTGAGCGGTGGGTTGCTAATAAATTGAGTGCATCAGCATCCAAAACAATCGGCTTTTTGTAATTAGTTAATATATCTGTTAAGAGCGCTAATGCCATTTCATCTTTCCCTAAGCCGGGGCCTACTCCTACTACATTAAATGTTTCCCAGATTATGCGGGGTTGTTCGGCGCCATTGCGCACTATAGCCATAACTTCGGGCAAATAACTATTCAAGGCTGTCAGGCCGCTTTGCGGTACGCAGGCAGTGGTTAGTCCCGCGCCTGCATAGGCGCAACCTGCCGAAGAAAGTAAAGCGGCGCCCATTGTTTCTGCTTGTCCCGCAACTATCAGCGCATGTCCGTACGTCCCCTTATTACTGAAACGATGCCTCGGTTTCAACATGCTGCGGATATCCTTCTCCTCAACAGCCAGGTATGGCGGATGAAGAGATGCTATAAATTTTTCATTAAGACCGATATTTAATACTTCCAAGCAATCAATATAAGGAGCTGACTCGGGCAGTAAAAAATTAATTTTAGGCTGCTGGAAAGTAATAGTTAAACTGGATTTTATAGCTGCTGTATCCGGCGGTACTTCGCCATCGGCAAAAAAACCGGTGGGTATATCAACTGCTACCACTATTCTTTTTAAATCATTAATATAATTTACCAATCTTTTATAATCGCCCTCCAACGGTTTATTTAAACCGGTACCCAGCAAGGCGTCAATAATTATCTGGCTGCTATCTTCAGGCAAATGTTCATCCCTCCCAATTTCGGTAAACGGAATGCTTTTTTGCCGGAGTCTCTCAAGGTTTTGGTTAAAATCTGCTGTTGATTTATCAGAGAAACGAGCAATCCTTACGTTTAATAATTTATACTGATGATCCGTTAGCATGCGCGCAATGGCAAGCCCATCGCCACCGTTGTTTCCGGTTCCGCAATAAACGGTAATTGACTGTTTTTTATCGGGGAAATGATTAATAAACCAACCCACAAAAGCTTTTGACGCACGCTCCATTAAATCAATAGAAGAAATGGGCTCATGGGCAATGGTATAAGCATCAGCTTCACGAATTTGGGCAGAGGTAAGTAAAGACAGCATATAAGCTAAAGTTACGATTGTTTGTTTTTGTTTGGAGAAAATTTGTAATAGTACGACGTCATCGCGAAGAATGAAGCGATCTCTGCACAGGACAATCAACAAAACGGAATGCGTTTGTGAAACTCCATTAATAGCTTTTTTACTCCCCAATCTGTATAACTAATAGATTGCTTCGTTCCTCAAAGACGTGGCGTAGACGTTGACAAAGATCGTGTGGCAGCTAAGTTATCGACCTATCATCAGCAATAATTTATCTAAATTCTTTTCAATCGTCTTTTTATCACTATCTGATTTTGCGAGCTTTAGTGCGCTATTTAAATGCTCAATGGCTTTTTTGTTATCCACATCGGTATATAAATAGCCCAAAAGTGAATAATATAAATGACTGTTATCCAGTTTCAATTTCTCTGCCTCAATTATGGCTGTTTCTTTACCATCGGCTTTAGCCAGGGCATAGGTACGGTTTAACGCCGCAATTGGCGAATACTCTGTTATTAATAGGTTATTATACAATTGTAATATGCGCTCCCACTTTTCGGGGGTATCATTTTTATCAGTATGCTGTAGGGCAATAGCAGCTTCCAAGTGATATTTTGATAATACATTCCCGTGGGCTGCCAGGTTTAAATAATATTCGCCTTGTATAATCAGCTCTTTATCCCATAAGCCAGCATCCTGGTCATCATATAAAATTAAGTCGCCGTTAATGTTTGTCCGCGCTTCAAACCGCGAGGCATGGAAACACATTAATGCCAGCAGGGCGTTTACCGCCGGTTTATTGGTATCAGCATTTTCGGTAAGCAGGTAAGCAAGGCGCATCGCCTCCAAACAAAGATCTTTTCTCAACGCAGTGTTTTGCGATATGGAATAATACCCCTCATTAAACAGCAGGTAAAGGGTGGTCAATACGGTTTCTAACCGTTTGTCAATTTCAGATTTGCCCGGGAAAGCAATTTTTACTTTTTCACTTCGCAGTTTTTCTTTGGCTCTAAACAGGCGTTTATTGATGGTTTCCTTGTTACTTAAAAAAGCATCGGCAATTTCTTCAATACCAAAGCCGCAAAGTATACGTAAGGAGAGTCCTATCTGTGCTTCGGCTGAAATAGCAGGGTGGCAAATAGCAAACATCATTTGCAGCTGGCTATCAACAATATTCTTTTCGGAGAGATCGATTTCTATAGGCTGTAGTTCAGTGGCTGATTGTTGCAACTGCAATTTTACTTTTCCGGCAAACACCGCATCGTGTTTCAGGTAATCTTTTGCCCGATTTTTGGCAACAGTATACAACCAGGCAACCGGGTTATCGGGCACGCCTTTCATCCCCCATGTTTCGGCGGCTAACAGAAAAGTATCACTGGCTATGTCTTCGGCAATCTCAATATGATCAAACCCGAAAAGCCTTGCTAATACTACAGTAATTTTACTATACTCCGTTCTGAACAAATGCGGGATAAGCTCGTTACCTGTTGCCATAAACAAACCTATTGGTTAAAAAAAAGCCCGATAAATTATCGGGCCGCATTAATTTCATTAATTACCCCATTTGCACAACGCCGCGTACTTCAACGCTGCCACCGTCTTTTAAAACAGGGCATTCTTTTGCCAGTTGTATGGCCTCGTCTTTTGTGGCTGTTTTAACAATAATGAAGCCCAGAAGAATCTCTTTAATTTCGGCGTAAGGGCCGTCGGTTACTATGCTGCCGGTTACCGTTGCTCCGTCAAATTCAAGCCGACCGCCTATGCTGGCCAGTTTATCCTGAGCAGCTATGCTGCCAATCCAATCCTGCCATGGTTTGCTTACATTTTTCAACTGTTCGGCCGTAAGCGCATCCCGTTGTGCTACAGGTGCATTTCTGAATACTAACATAAATTCTTTCATCTTCTTAAAAATTAATTTGTTTATGCAGTAATGACGACCGGCTTTCTTAAAATTGGACAGGTGTTCTGTTATTTTTTTAAAATCGGCTTTAGGGTAATAACATACAATTCTACACCGTGCTTTTTTTATTTTTTAAATTGCTTCCTATTGGGGTGGTCATTATACGGGAATATAGTATCCGTAATCGCTTCCAACAGCGTGCCTTTGTGCGCCCCTATTTGAATTCTGATGTTATATTTATAAACCAACATCTTATCATTTATATCGTCAAAATAAATAGTTCCTATTACGAACATAGCCCCTTTTCCGCTAATAACGTTATTAATAAAATCATTACTTGCAACCATCGATGCTTTGTCAGATATATTTTCCCCAGCCATGAGATAAATTCCAGCTTTTTCGAAAGAGTAATTTACTTTGCTAAAATCAGTTTTTGGCGGGTCTTTGGAAAAAATAACCCCCATAATATTTTTTACAATTTTAATCGGTTGTTTTCCTACAGCTACTATTCTATAACTAATCCAAACGTCTTTATTCACCGCAAGGGTATCAACCTTTATATCCATTATTTGTGGAAATGTTTTATTCTCTATCTTAAACTCTTTTTGGGTTTCTTGGAGCGAAGCTATCTGCTTATCGAGTGCCTTTTTTTGAAGATCAAAGGTAGCTATATCTCTTTTCGTCTTATTCCCATCAGAAATATCGGATTGCTTTTTAGCAGAAACCTGACTATCCAATGCTTGTTTTTGAAGATCAGCGGATTTTTTAGCGGCATCGGCAGAAATTTTAGCCGCGTCCGCAGATTTTCCAGCTATTTGAGTCTGAATTGTGGTTTGATTAAAAACTTTCCATGTGTAGTAAGCCAAAATTCCCGTAATAATTAACATGCCCAACGATATCAAATTGGCTATATTGGGATGACTGTTTTTGCCAGTGAAAAAAGCAACAATCTTTTTGTAAACGGCCGACTCGGATTGGGGCTTATGGCTATCTTTTGTCTCATGTATACTCTCGGATGCTTCTGTGTGCGGGGTGCTAACGCGTGGTACAGGATTATCATTAGCATCTTGGGGGCCTTGATTTCGATTGCTCATTATTGTGGTATAAGGTCTAATAAAGATAGAACCTTGCTATCGCAATACAAACTACTTTCCCTTTTCTTAGTTAGGCGGCGTTTCCGGTTCATCCTCTTTCTTAGGTAGGGATGTCTTTATAAGATGGAATAAACTCCGGTTAAATTCAGTAAATGAAATCTCTTCGGGTCGGGTTGTATAGCCCTTTTTACATGTCTTCTCTTACTCATTTTACTAAATCTTTATAAGTTAAAAGACAAGTCATATTTCCCGCACTTAACAACTATTTCTCTTTACTGCGATTACGCTCCACTTAAAAAGCGATGGATATTTTTTCTCATTTCCCTGCCAATATTTTTAGCAAAAATTTCACTTTGTGTGTACGGTATAACATTGTTATTGCCGTTTTTAACTATTATTAGTCATAACCGGCCTCACCTCAACATAGCCGCCTAATAGCAATATAGGACATCCATAACTCATTTCAAAGGCGTCATCCAACGAATTGGCCTTTACAGAGATAAAACCACCTAAAATTTCTTTAACCTCGGCATAAGGGCCGTCAGTAATAACATTACCTGGTTTTAAAATACGGCCTTCAAAGCCTAAGCGGCTACCGCTTACAAATTTCCCTTTTGCGGTAATGGTTGCCAGCCATACATCCCATTTTTTTGCAAACTCCTGCATAACCTCCGGCGATGGCCTTGCATCGCCTGTAGGTGCATTTCTAAAAAGCATTACAAACTCATTCATCGTAGTAGTTTTTAAATTTATGAGCTATGACGATTAATTTTTAACATATTGGACAAGTGCCGCAATTTATTTTAAAACACCCTGCACAACAAGCCTTTTAAATACTCACCCTCGGGAAATGATGATCTTACCGGGTGATCTTCGGGCTGGCAAAACTGATAAATAAACTGCACTTGCTTGCCTGCGTCAAGGGCAGCCCAAGCCAAAACCTGTTTAAAGGTCTCCATATTCATAGCGCCCGAGCAAGAGAACGTTGCCAACAAACCACCTTTATTCAACAACAGCATACCCAGGCGGTTTAAATCTTTATAGGCCCGCGAAGCTTTATCCAAAGCGGAGCGCGATGGTGCATATTTTGGAGGATCGAGCACCACAATATCAAAAAACTCGCCCTCATCCCTGAATTTTCTCAGTTGTTTATTTACGTCTGATGGTATAGCGGTTACTTTTCCCGCATCAAATTTATTAAGGCTGATGTTTTCTTTCAAAGTATCAATGGCCAGCACCGAGCTATCTACGCAGCTTACAGATGCCGCTCCGCTATGCAAACTGTTTAAGGTAAAGCCGCCCGTATAGCTAAAGCAATCCAGCACTTTTTTGTCTTTGGCGTATGCTGCCAATATTTTACGGTTGTCGCGCTGATCGCAATAAAACCCCGATTTTTGCCCTTCGGCGATGTTAATGTTATAGGTTATTCCATTTTCTTTTACTTCCACACGATCCGGCGGATGAGTCCCGGCCAGCACCATATTTTTTGTTTCCAAACCCTCATGCGTACGCGACGAAGCATCGCTCTTATCAAAAATACTTTCGGGTTTCAAAAGCTTTTGCAGCTCATCAATAATAACCCGCAAGTTTTTTTCGATACCCGATGTAAGTACCTGTACCGCCAAATGATCAGCGTATTTATCTACTATCAATCCCGGCAGGTAGTCAGACTCACTGAATATCAGCCTGCAGGTATTGGTAATGCCGTCAACTAAAATATCTTTTTGGCGGCTCTCTACAGCCAATGCCACTTTATCCCTGAACCATTGCTCATCAACAGCCACGTTTTCATCCCACTCCAATAAACGCAATGCAACACGCGACTGGTCATTATAAAAACCATAAGCCATAAAATCGCCTTTTGCATCAATCAAGCGCACTATATCGCCATTTTCGGGCTTCCCTTTAACACGCTCAACCGCGCCCGAAAACACCCAGGGATGCTTATGCAAAACGGCTTTTTCCTTACCTTTCTTTAGTATTACATCAATCATGGGCGTAAAGGTAAGAAAAGCGAAGCTGAAAGCTTAAAGACTAAAGCTGAAAGCGAAAAGCAGGAAAAAGCTAATGCTTAGTGACCTACTATTTATCGAATGGCAGCTTCAATTGATCTGTTTCTTTTTCTTCTTTTTGTTTTGGGGTGATGTCGTGAAAATTAGAAAGCGAAATGCCCAATAATCTTATTCGTTTGTCCTCTGGCGATGTGGCTGCTAACAGGCTTTTTGCGGTTGCGACGATGGTTTCGAGATCATTTATTCCTGCCATAAAAGAATGGTTTCGGGTTATCTGCTTAAAATCGCTGTATTTTATTTTAAGGGTAACGGTGCGTCCTTTTAGCTGATAGTTTTGCAGGCGGTTGCAAACCGTTTGGGCTATTTTATCCAATTCGGCTTCCATCTCTTCAATAGTGGTCAAATCGTAGGCAAAAGTATCCTCTGCCGCCATTGATTTGGTTTCCCGGTGAGGTTGTACCTCCCGGTTATCAACACCGCGCACTATATGGTAGTAAAATCTGCCGGTTTTGCCAAAGTGTTTGGTAAGTTCGTCTTCGGACAGATTTTTAAGATCAGCGCCGGTATGCAGGCCCATATTTTTCATTTTCTGGGCGGTTACCTTACCTACTCCAAAAAACTTTTCGACGGGCAGTTTTTCCATAAACGCACTGATGGCCGATGGGCCAATAAACTTCAAACCGTCGGGTTTATTGATATCAGATGCTATTTTGGCTACAAACTTATTGATAGAAACTCCTGCGGATGCAGTTAATTGTAACTCATCCTTTATTGCTTGTTTTATTTGCTGTGCTATTTCAATAGCCGAGCCGATATTAAGTTTATCGTGTGTAACATCCAGGTATGCTTCATCCAACGAAAGTGGTTCAATCAAATCGGTATACCGGCTAAAAATTGCCCTTATTTTTTGTGAAACCTCTTTGTATGCAGCAAACCGTGGGCGTATAAACACCACATGAGGGCAAAGCTGTAATGCTTGTTTGGATGACATGGCCGAACGGATACCGAATTTGCGGGCCTCATAACTGGCTGTGGCTACCACACCGCCCCTGCCTTCTGGCGAACCACCTACAACTATAGGTATGCCGCGATATTCGGGATTATCGCGCTGCTCAACCGAAGCATAAAAAGCATCCATATCAATATGGATAATTTTACGATAGTTTTTGCCGGGCTCGTTTTCCATTACCAATTAACATCATGCCATGCAAATATATTGATAAGCAACCCGAATTATCGCTTACCAATTATTGCGAAATATTGTAGTTAATTACTATGGTTGGCAACAGGGTAGTCAGATCCAAAATAGCCTGGTTATTAAAAGTGATAGGCGTCCGTTTGCTTACATAATTGTAAACTGATTTCTGTATATCACGGGTAACAGTGGCCGGCGGATTAAAATTAAAAGAGAAGGTGATCAAAAAGTCATTCACCTTCACATCGTCGGGAAGAACCCATTTGCGGTTTGTCTTTTTCATCACATCAATAACGGGTTGTATCAATGTAGCATCATCGGCATAATAAACCACCATTTTGGTGATGTTGCCTAACTGATCGGATGTAAATTTAAATACTACAGTACCGGTAGCCCGTTCCTGAATAATTTGCGGTGAAACAACCAAACTGTCCTTTAAAAATTCCATCATATGATCCTTACCGCCTCTAAATGGAAAAGGTGATTTTCTTTGGGCCATACCATAAAAAGACAATAAAATAAATATTACAAACAGTAAGCTCTTTTTCATTTTTCTTAAATCAATAATTTATCAGGCTATTAGGTGTTGTGTAAGTGCAAAATTGAAACTTGCTCCTCCAATTAAACTTCTCTGGGCTCCCTTTTTGTACCTTCGTACAATTCATATTCTAACAAACGGCAATCCAGTTTGCCGTTATAAAATTCAACTTTACGCGCCGCCTTTAAGCCTATCTTTTTTGCCAGGTCGGGATTTCCGGTAAAAATATATCCCCGGTATCCCAGGCAATCTTTTTTCATAAAATCGCCCATCCTTTTATAAGTAGCTTCCAGCTTGGTATGCACGCCTAACCTTTCGCCATATTCGGGGTTAAACATTATAATTCCCGGCTCGGCTGGTACCTCTGTATCCGCAAAATCACAAACACTAAATTCTATTAAATGTTCTACTCCTGCTGTTTTAGCATTTTTTTGGGCAATGTCAATTGCATCATCCGAAATATCGGTAGCTATAATTTTAAACCCGGTGTCTTTTTTGGCTTTGTCTTTAAGCTTTCTTCTTTCGGTAAAAAACACCGTTTCATCATATCCCATAATATGCATAAAACCATAATTCATCCTAAACAAACCGGGATGTTTATCTGTAGCCAGCAAGGCTGCTTCAATAGCGAGCGTTCCGGACCCGCACATTGGGTTAATAAAAGTGCTTTTTCTGTCCCAATGAGTAGCCATTATGGTTGAAGTAGCCAAAGCTTCGAGCATCGGCGCCTTGCCTGGAATTTTGCGATAGCTGTGTTTTGCCAACGTTTCGCCCGATGTATCCAGGAAGATATCAGCATTGTCATCCTGCCAATAAAGGTGCACCAATGTTTTATTAACCTCAGCACCTGAGTTAGGGCGAATACCTTTTATAGATTTAATCCGGTCGGCAATAGCATCTTTAACCTTCACATTAGCAAAAAGCGGCGTACGGATATGTTCATTGTTCACATTTGATGATACAGAGAAATATCCCGAAAAGTCAATCAGTTGTTCCCATTCAATGGTAACCAGTTCGTCATAAAGCTGTTGCGGGTCGGCGGCTTTAAAACTTTTTATTAAATACAAAACCTGGCTTGCACAGCGCAAATTAAGGTTTAGGGCGATGGTATCTGTAACGGTACCCAACAATTCAACGCCGGTTTGAAAAACCCGTGTTGGCTTAAAACCCAGCTCCTCAACTTCCTGCTGCAGGTATGATGATAACCTTTTATTACAGGTTATGATGATTTTATTTTCAGTGTGGAAAACTTGCATGATATTTTGCGAATTTATGAATTAAATACGCCCTATTTTACATTCTTATCTATTAACTTTACATTTTTAATTTTGGGAAATTATGGAAATTAAGGGTAAGGCACACGAAGTGGCACCAACTGTACAGGTTACTGAGTCGCTTAAGAAGAGAGAATTGATACTTGAATATATTGAAAATCCGCAATATCCGGAATATTTGAAGTTTGAAGCGATACAGGATCGTTGCAATTTATTAGACAATGTAAAGGTTGGTGATGATATTGAAGTATTCTTCAATTTAAAAGGTCGTCCATGGACTGACAAAACCGGCAAAAAAACATATTTTAACTCCCTGCAGTTATGGAAAGTAAACATTTTGGCAGGACCAGGTGCAAGTCCTACTCCTGAGTATGCACCGCCAGCAGATATCAGCTCAACACCTGATGAGGACGATTTGCCCTTCTAATTTCAGTTTGCAGTTTGCAAGTTGGCAGTTTGCAGTAAGGAAAAACATTAAAAAGCCCCGTGTCAAATTACCTGATACGGGGCTTTTTAATCAATAGCGATGGGTTTTAAAACCATTGCTATTGATAACAATTATTACATATTGAATTAGTGCAAACTGTCAACTGCTTACTGCAAACTGAAGTTATTCTTCCTTGGTAATTTTCTTAATGGCGATGTTATTACCCTGTTTTACCTGCAGATAATAAATGCCGTTTAAACCCAATGGAAAAGTTTTACTAAAACTGCCACCGGTTGTTTTGTCTTCAAATATTAACTTGCCCTGGCTATCGGTAAGTTTAACATTTGCCACTGTTTTTGCTGGCAAGGCAAACATCAGCAATGTTTTGCCGGTCGAAAATTCAGGGATTATATTCAAGTCACTTATATCAAATTTACCGCCTTCAACATGCGGCATTCTTTTCAGGTCCTCATTTGAAATTTCGGATACGTGGAATCTTACACGGGTGCTTATACCTTCGTTATCGGTGCTTACATAATCAAAGTTCTGTGTGTTTTTACGCATAGCGCGCATTCTCATCGCAAAATCGCCTTCTCTAAAGCTATTATTGTCATCGCGTGAGCGAAAAGTATATTTAAACTCTGTCTTTTCGGGCTTGTTGCCTATACTATCACGCTCAATCCGGCTTCCAAATGCATCGTCACGTTGAATAGTCACGTTTTTGTTGCCAACGGCCGCAACGTTGTTCATGCGGTTAATATCTTTTAAGGCGGCTTGTCTGTCGGCCACAGAAAGGTCTTTAATATTTTTACCGTTAACTGTAGTATCGCCATTAACAATTTGAACATTAACATCTCTACTATTTTGTGCAAGCAACACCGGCGGCAAGCCAAGTACTATTATTAAGCTTAGTGAGAAAATAAATTCAAAGCCTGGTTTTAAAATAAGTTTTTTCATGATTGTGGGGTTATTTACTTTCAAAGTTAACAAACAACTATTTCTCAAGTTGTTAATTCATCATTATTATTTGTTAAAAAGTGTTAAAAGCAAAATATGTCGGGTTATTTGAAATATTTTTGTTGTTTACATAATGAAAAAAAGAAGCATCACACTTATTATCAGTTTAATGGGTTTTGCACTGTTAGGTGTGGTGGCTATGCAATTGTATTTTTTACGCCAATCCTATCAAATGCAATCCGAGCTTTTTGATCGCTCGGTAAATGAGGCATTAAGCAATGTGGTTGCAAAAATTACCAAGCGCGATGCCCAGAATTTTTTAAATGTAAAAGCCAAGAACTTCGCAGCGTCGCAAAACTTATCCATTAACAAAAGCCCACAGAGTATCGATAATGGTAACATTATCAGCAACAATCCTCCCCAACTCAATCCGAACAGGAAACAAACACGAAGAGAAAAAAAAATAGCACTATTGCGCGATAGCTTGCGGCGCATGATTATGCATAAAAGAATGGATGATGAAATTGCCGGCCTAATGCAGGGTGGCAATTTAAATCTTCAATTGCGATATGAGGAGTATACTGATGAATTTGGCGATGTACATGGACGCGTAACTCCCGTGCTTGTAAGGAATCCGGCTCCATTGTTAAAGAAAAATCAAAAGCTTCACAAATACGATACTATCCGCTATACCTATGCCGACCCTCAATTTGGTAAGCAGGTAATTTCAATTACCCGCATTAATGCCCAGTGGGAACGTGCACAGGAGCGCAAACAAAAGGAAAAACAATTACGCGAAGTACAAAAACTGCTCGAAAATGATTCTATGCAGTATTTAACGCATGGAAAGTCGACCGTAATACAAAACCTGGCAGAAGAATACGGCAAATATGGCGAACCGCTTAAAATGCGCCTTGATCCTTTTTGGATTGATACGCTGCTGCGGTTTGAATTGCATAATAAAGGCGTTAATTTGCCCTTTAGCTATGAAGTATCAACAGCCAACAGCGATTCGCTTATTTTTTCAAAAGCAAATGATGTAACCGGGCAAAAACCAACTTTTAATGCTGGTAGTCCCTATTATCAGACGCCTATATTTAGTACCGACGTGATTAACGATCCGGGGCTGATAAGGCTTGCTTTCCCTCAAAAAAACACCTTGATTCTTGCCAAAATGACGGCTACTATGGCTACCACCGGCAGCCTGTTACTGGTGCTGGTAATTTGTTTCGGTTATACCATTTTTTCAATCCTCAGACAAAAAAAGGTATCTGAAATGAAAACCGATTTCATTAACAATATGACTCACGAATTTAAAACTCCGGTATCAACCATTATGATTGCCAGTGAAGCTTTAAAGGATAAAGAAATTGCACAGGATAAAGCGCGCGTTTCAAGACTTGCCAATATTATTTATGAAGAAAACGAACGTTTGGGCAGTCATATTGAGCGGGTACTGAACATAGCACGCATTGAGAAAAATGATTTCAAGCTCGATAAAAAGCCTATTGATGTAAATGAAATGATTGCCGTAGTGGTTGATAGTATGGAGCTTAAACTGCAAAAAAACAAAGCCACTATCAATTTACAGCTCGATGCGGAAAACGCCATTATAAAGGCTGATGAGCTTCATTTTTCGAACGTGATTTATAACCTGGTTGATAATGCTATTAAATACAGTACTAATGATCCGGACATTACCATTAGCACTTTAAACAAAAACGACCAGGTGGTAATTAGAGTAGCAGATAAAGGTGTTGGCATGAGCCGCGATCAGCAGACTAAAATATTTGAACAGTTTTACCGCATACCAACCGGCAACCTGCACGATGTTAAAGGATTTGGACTGGGCCTGAGCTATGTAAACACCGTTGTTAAAAGGCTTAATGGTATGATAAGCGTAAAATCTGAAAAAGAAAAAGGATCAGAATTTGAATTAAAGTTCCAGATAGCGTAGCCTTTATACGGGCGGCTTGAAAAATTAAAAGCTATGGTTACCAACGCTCCAAAATAATCTTTCGGGCTTTTCCGAGTTCCTGACAAAATAATATGAAAAAAATACTACTGGTTGAAGACGATCCAAATTTAGGCCTGCTATTACAGGATTACCTGCAACTAAAAGGCAAATTTGATGTGGTTTTATGTAAGGATGGCGAAGAAGGCTTGCGCACTTTTACCAAACAAAACTACGACCTCCTTATACTGGATGTAATGATGCCAAAAAAAGATGGCTTTACCCTTGGTAAAGAAATCAGAAAAATAAACGGCCACGTACCTATTATTTTTGCTACGGCAAAGGGAATGATAGAGGATAAAACCCAGGCATTTAATCTGGGCGGTGATGACTATATTACCAAGCCATTCCGGATTGAAGAACTGCTGCTCCGCATAAATGCATTGCTTAAACGGGCGAACAATGCCGATAAGGTTGAAGAAGAAAAGCAAACACTGTTTAAAATAGGGCGCTATTCTTTTGACTATACCGCACAATTAATTACTTCGGGCGAGACCCAGCAAAAACTTTCAACCAAAGAAGCTGAATTGCTGCGTTTACTTTGCTTGCGCAAAAACGAGGTATTAACCCGCGAAGAAGCGCTATTAAACATCTGGCACGACGACAACTATTTTAACGGCCGGAGCATGGACGTTTTTTTAAGTAAAATACGCAAATACTTAAAAGATGATCCCTCTGTGGAGATCATCAATGTGCATGGCCGGGGCTATAAACTGCTGATTGATTAACTGGCCAGTTCTTCGGCAAAGTGTATCAGGTTGCCATTGTTGTCCAGTATGCTGAATTGTTTTACCCGCCATGGCATTTCCTGTAATTTACCGTTAGGGTGCACTACGCCCAATGGCTCAAACTCCGAGTATAGCTTATCTATATCTGTTACGTTAAAATAACAAGAGGTATGTTTAGCAATCTCAGGGTCTTTACAGGGCCACAAATGCAATATTATTTTATCGCGGCCAAAAATAAGGTAGCCCTCCCAGGTTGAATAAAAAGTAAAGCCTAATTTTTCGTTATAAAATCTAATGGTTTCATCTTCGTTAAGCGAAGCTAAAATGGGCACTGCAGATTTAAGCATTTTGTTATAGTATTAAATTTTAAGGTATTTAGATGTATATTAAAGGCAGGGTTATCGGCAATACCGGCAAACTGCGCGTCCAAATATAATTCAAATATGCTTACGGCTGAAACAACATTTCAGCTGGTTTTCAAATATTTGTGGATATATTTTGTTTAACCGATTTCTATTTTTTGATGCTGATAAGGAATTTCTACATCTGCAAAGCCCGCAGCCAATATTTTTTCTTTAAAATGACGCTGCACTTCATATTCGCCATGAACCAAAAAAACTTTCTTCACGGCTTTCGGATTTTGAGAAGATATAAAATGCAGCAAATCTTGATAATCCCCATGTGCGCTCATTGATTTGATGGATTGCACCTCGGCCTTAACTTCAAACATTTCGCCAAAAATATGCACTTCCCGGTCGCCTCTTAGCAACCGGCCACCTAACGAATTGGGCTCGCAATAACCCACCATTAAAATAGTGCAGTTTTTATTGCCGATGTTGTTTTTGATATGATGCTTTACCCTACCCGCTTCGGCCATGCCCGATGATGAAATGATAACACACGGTGAAGGATCATCATTCAAAGCTTTTGATTCGTCGGTCGACTGGATAAACTTCAACCCTTTAAAGCCAAACGGATTGGCATCTATCTTTAACACATCACTTACGGCCTTGTTGTACACTTCGGGGTGATCCAACAAAACATGTGTTGCTTTTTCGGATAGCGGGCTATCTACATAATAATGCAAATCGGGCAATGTGCCTTTAAGTTCAAGCGAGTTTAAAGCGTATAAAATCTCCTGCGTACGGCCCACACTAAATGCCGGGATAATTACTTTGCCCTTATTGTTGAGGCAAGTATGCTGAATAACTTCCAGCAGTCTGTCCTCTATTGATCCTAATTCCTGATGTAAAGAATCGCCATAGGTTGATTCCAGCAAAATATAGTCTGCCTGCGGAAATTGTTGCGGGCTTTTCAGTAACAAATCGCCATATCGGCCAACGTCACCGCTAAAAGTAATATGGGTTTGTTTACCATTCTCTAAAATATTAAGGTGTACGGCTGCGCTCCCTACAAGGTGGCCGGCATCGGTAAATTTAAACTTCACCGTCGGTGTAATGGCATATTCCTGCTCGTAAACAACTGTTTTCAATAAAAGAAACGACTCTTCGGCTTGCTCTTCGGTATACAAAGCATTTAAAGGCGGTAAATTATTTTTCTGTCGATGCTTATTACTGTACGCTATATCCTGCTCCTGTATCCTTGCCGAATCTGTTAAAAGAATTTTTACCAGGTCGGCTGTTGGCGGGGTACAAAATATCGGCCCTTTAAAACCTTCGGCTACCAGGCGCGGAATTAATCCGCAATGATCAATATGCGCATGCGAAAGTATCAGGTAATCTACCGTTTCAGGATTAAAGCCAAAATGTTCATTCAAATCTTCTGTATGATCGCCCATCCCTTGAAACATACCACAGTCCAGCAAAATGCGGGTGCCATCATTTAATTGCAGTAAATGTTTACTGCCGGTTACAACACGTGCAGCACCATGAAAAGTTATCGTCATTGAGTAGTTTATAAAGATGGAAAGCTACAAAAATGAATAATAAAATTTTGAATTAATGTTGCAAAGAGATTTTTAACTCAAACAAAAAAATGTATATTAGCTGCACCTCAACCGATATCATCGTATGAAAAAAAGATACTTAAAAAGCATAAACTTTCGCATTTCGATATTTGCTATGTTTTTAGCCACAGCATTAATAATACATAGCTGTAAAAAAGATAATAAATCTCAAACCGATACCAGCTCAAGCACCCCGGTAATTAGCCAGGCAAAACAATGGTATGAAACTACTTACCCGACTAACACATCGGCCACCGTTAAACAAACAACACAATCAATAAATCAAATAACCAATACTTCATTTGATTATACCCAGCACCTTAAACCCGATTGGCAGCATGCCGCCATTTATAGCAGGCTTGGTGCAGCGGTTGTGGAGTTGCCTTTAGATGCTTCTTCTGATAAAATTGGAATAGCTTTTAAAAATCAGACTACTAACAAGGAAATTTATAAACAACAATACAGCCGCAGCTCATTTCTTTTATTAAATTATGGCACTGGCTACCAGGCTTATATAATGACCATCGTTGCCGATTCAGCTTATTTAAAAGGAAATTTAAGCAAGCTGGCTAATAACACCTATCGGAAACACGATGCAGACTTTAGTGGGGTTGTGATGTATTTTACCCCAAAAGGAAACTTTGCAGGGAGCTTTTGTTATAAAAATGGCCAGCTGATTTTGCCGGCATCTCAAAATCAAGCATCTGTACAGAATGTTAATGCTCCAAAACTGCAAACCAACGAAGCGGCTGCTCCGGTTAGTTGTACAGACTGGTATGCCGATTATTATCTAGACGGCGAATATATAAATAGCGACTTTTTAGGAACGACCTGTGATGGTGGGGGTGGCGGAGGTAACTCCGGAGGCAGTGGAGGTAATGGAAGCGGCTCCGGAACTAGCGGGGGTTCAAGCGGGGGCTCGCCTGTAATACCTCCGTGTATCCCACCGCAATCAACCGGAACCGATGCAACAACAACCGGAAATTTAATCATTAATGCCCCTATTGGCAGTGAGCCGCCTCCGCCTACTGATCCTGGCGACGGTGGTAATCCGGCACCAGTGCAGTATTGCGCAACCACCACAGCTACGATAAGCATAATTGTGGATAGCTTAAATAAGAACTTCCCTTGCGCTGTAAAGTTAATTATCGACGGCTTAGGTACATGTGGTGCTTACGGAAATTGGGTTCAACCATTTACGACAGCCAGAAAGCCCAATTTAGTTTGGCAAAATGGATCTCTGCCATGGAATGCGTTAAATTCAAACAACCAATACAATTACGAGTTGGGTGTCACCGCACCAGAATCTGGTTCCCCCGGGCTTGGTGCAACTATAACTTTGAATACGTCAATGCTGCAAAAAAGTTCGCAATTACTTATCAGCGCGGCGGCTGTTCATGAAACATTGCATGCATTTATCAATTATAACGTGGCAACAGCGGTTGACGATAAGGCGAACGGCTATATGACAACAGGCTCCTGGTTATATGGCTTAGATGCCTGGATTGATATCAATGGACTTCCCTCGAACTATTCTAATCATTATGAGATGCTAAGTGATTATTTTAGCGATGCAGTCGGTATATTAGCTCAATTAGATAATAACGCACATACCACGCAAGAGTATGCAATGGCTATGTTATTTGGATTAGATAATGCAACCGACGGCACCGCAGCCCAACAAGCTGTTTTGCAGACGGAATACAATAATATAATGACAGCCTATGGAATCACACCAGCTGTAATTGCCGCGTTTAACAGTGCAAATTTGAACGCGCCGTCAAGTTCACAATTACCCACTAATTGCAATTAATATCCTATGAAAAAATTAATTATCGCCTTTTTATTTTTGCATTCTTTCAATATTTACGGTCAAAAAGCCCCGAAATCAGATTCCATTTATTATTTAGTCGATACCCTGCATACATCCCCAAAAGACAGAATGTGGGAAATTGACATTGAAGGCCCCTTTAAATACTATTCCGTTAAATGTCCATGCCTGGAATACAACCAGCAGCCAACGTTTCTTTATAATTATAATAAAAGCCCTGAAGGTATTGCTATAAGCCAAGAGGAGTTGAAGAGGCTTAAATTTATCAGTCTGCCTGATTTGATAGCCCTTGTAAAAAATGTTGATTATAAAAGCTTCAAAAATAAATATGCAGTTTTTTTTATTGAGTCAGTTGATAAGGGGCTTATTAGCCACCGGGTTTTCTTTACACAACCTCGAAAGCCAGTGGTTTTCAAGGACTACATATACATTAAAAAAGACACAGCCAAAATACAAAAGGAGTAGTTTTTTTGACCCATTTTAAATATATCTTGCTATACCCCGATCAATTTAAGAAAAACTAAGCGCTTAGTTGTTTATTTGATTTTTAAATTATAACTTAGATTTGACTAAATTGTAATGGATAAATTATTGGGGCTCTCCTTGTTGTTACAAAACAACCGCAAAGCCCGGATCAAGACCAATTTACCAATTATTCTGCTCAGAATTAAAGGAATTGTATTATGGAAATTAAAGAACTAACGCGGGCCGAAGAACAAATAATGCAGGTATTATGGCAACTGCAAAAAGGGTATGTAAAAGATGTGATTGATGTATTACCGGAGCCAAAGCCTGCCTATAATACAGTATCAACTATCATCAGGATATTAGAAACCAAGGGGTTTGTAGGGCATACGGCTTATGGAAAAAGCCACGAATATCACCCTGTTATCAGTAAAGATCAGTATCAGAATTTTGCTACCGATAAACTAATGAACGGCTATTTTGATAATTCAGTAAAACGAATGTTCTCTTATTTCGTAAAAAAGGAAAAGATTGACCTTAAAGAAGCAGATGAGATCATGCAATTGATCGAAAAACTTAAAGAAAAATAAAAAATGAACTGGTGGCAATATTTAATACTGGTAAATATTTACCTGGTATTATTTTATGTTTTTTATGTGATTTTGCTAAGCAGAGAAACATTTTTCCAGCTTAACAGGGCTTACCTTGTTACAGCATTGCTATTATCATTTTTAATACCGGTAATACAATCAAACTGGGTTAAAAATCTTTTTATAACGCAGCGGGTAAAATATACCATTTACACCAGCCCGGTAATGTTTTACCAGTTTAAGCCCATCCGCAATACACAAATTACACTGGGGCAGGTTTTTGTTTACATTTATATTATTGGCATAGTGATTTTGCTTGCGCGATTTATATGGCAATTAACTGTATTGAACAAATTAATAAATCAGCCGCAGGCTAACGCAGCATATTCTTTTTTTAAAAAAATACGCCTCGGCAACGAACTTGAAAACAATAAGGTAATTGCTGCGCATGAAAGCGTCCATGCCAATCAATGGCACTCGGTTGATATTTTACTTACCGAGGCTATTATGATTATCAACTGGTTTAATCCGGTAGTTTATTTTTACCGGCTTGCCATTAAACACATCCATGAATTTATTGCAGATAAGCAAGCTATTAAAGCCGGCACCAATAAGGAAGCTTATGCCCTCTTGCTGTTGAGCCAAACATTTAATACCCAAACGCACCGCTTAGTAAATCCTTTTTTTAGTCAAAGCTTGCTAAAAAAACGCATAATGATGCTGCAAAAAAACAATTCCAAATACGCAGCGCTGGTTAAATACGGCCTGTCGGCGCCCTTGTTTGTTTTGATGCTGATATTATCATCGGCCACGGTAAACAATAGCAACACCGTTCGTTTGTTTAATAAAAAGGCCGAGCAGGTATTTTTAACCCCGGCAGCCGTTGTAAGTGCTGACAGCAGTCAGGACTATAATGCGAAATCAACGTCAACTCCCATCATTAATGCTGTAAACCAAAAAGCAGTAATCGCAACAGCGGCTAAAATTCCCTCTTTTTCTACAGATACCGTACCAGCAAGAGACAATAAAGTTTTCACAGCGGTTGAACAAATACCACAATTCCCTGGCGGAATTGATGCCTTTTACCAGTTTCTGGGAGACAACATACGATATCCGGCCGAAAGCAAGAAAGTATCATCACAAGGGAGGGTTATTATCAGCTTTGTGGTTGAAAAAGACGGCTCATTAACAAATGTGCGCGCCGTACACGGAGTAGACAGCAGCATTGACAGGGAAGCAGTAAGAGTAATAAAACTATCACCAAAATGGAGCCCTGCTATTCAAAACGGCAAGCTCGTGCGGGTTGCATACTCGGTTCCTATAGCTTTTACATTAGATGATGCAAAACCTAAGCAAGCTGATGATAATAAGTTGTGGAGCGCAGAAACAACTGAAAAACCCGATACCAATAAAAGGTTTGCTGAAACTCATTTAAAGGAACCATTGATTAATCCTCTTTATATTGTTGATGGAAAGGAATTGAATAATGTATCAGGGGTAGATCCAAAGGACATATTAAGTATAAAGGTTTTAAAAGAGAAAGAAGCCACAGCTATATACGGTGTTAAGGCTGCCAACGGCGTAGTTATAGTGGTTACCAAAAAGTCTTATTCCGTTCCAAAACTGTTTTAAAAATCAAACTCACAGATGAACTGGAAAATAATTGTTCAATTATCGCTCTTCGGGTTGATAATGGCTTTTGGCACCATAGCACTTATCCCGCAAAATGTTGAACCTATATTTTGGCTGGTGATATTTATTTTTTGTGCATTTGTTATTGCTAAAGCGTGCGCGGGCAAATATTTTTTACATGGCTTTTTGGTAAGTATGGTTAATTGTGTTTGGATAACCGCAGCGCACATTTTTTTTTATAACAGCTATGTCGGCCATCACCCGGAAATCGCAAATATGAGCCCGAATATACCCTCATCATTAGCTGTCCATCCTAGGTTATTTATGCTGATAGTGGGGCCGGTTTTTGGGGCTCTATCGGGTTTAGTATTAGGATTATTTTCATTTATTGCCTCCAAAATAGTTAAGAAATCGCCAACGGGCGACTAAAATATACTGCCCGAAACAGCACAAAATAAATTTGTGCAAAAAATTGATTACGCTCAACGAATATTTATATAAAAGCGTTTACAGATAAGCCAAATTTTATACCTTTGAAAAAAAATGCACTTTAGGGTGCATGTTCAGGTAAAAAGATAAAAACATTAATTCGCAAAAAATGAAACCATTCATTTCAACCGGCTTTTACGGAGTTTTAAATTATATTATTGCACTTACATTAATAGCAACACCCTGGTTATTTGACCTTACCCATGTTTCAAGTGCTGCCATATTTATTCCTATGTACATAGGTTGGTTGCAACTGATTATGGCCATTTTTGCCGATAATGCTGCAAGCCCTATCCAAAAATTCCCTATGGAAATGCACTTAACACTTGATGTGGTAATGGGCTTTTTCTTGGCAGTTTCACCATGGTTGTACACTTTTTCTTCAAAAGCGTTCTGGCCTGAGCTGTTAATAGGTGGTCTTTTATTCTTCTTGGGCATATTCACCAAAAAATCACCGTTTACAACAAAACGTCATCCTTCACTTTCTGAAGGCGGATTAACTTCTACAGATTCAATCTAATTCCCTGCTGATTTCGATCAACATAAAATAGCACTAGCAAAAAAGCCCTGAATGATTACATGTAATCGTTCAGGGCTTTTTTTATTATTATCAATCTAGTCTACATTATCAAACCGGACAATTGCATTCAATATCCAATACTACTAAAGTGCTCTTTTAGGCATCCAAACCTGGCTTTTTATTAGCCATTTACCGTTCACCAGGCGCAACACAAAAGTAAAAGCACCCTTTGAATTAAAATGCGCCTTTCCTGGCAATAGGCCGCTGTAACTTACCGGCACAACAACATACACATTATCTGCATTTTGCTGAAAAACACTAATAGCTTCAATGGAACCTTTAAGCTTTGTTAGTTTATTATCCTTACAAACCTGCTCAACGGCATTTACCCATTGTACTCCTGCCGTTGGCCCGTTCCACGAATAAGGTGGTTCGTCATCAGCAATTGACGCATTGGGCGTATACAAATTTGCTACTACGTCAATATCAAAATTATTAAGTGAGTAAACGGCTTTACTAATTACCGCCATTACATCGGGCGGGGGTATCGTATCTGCATTAAAAACTAAGGTGTTTTTAATTTTAAAATGGAGGTCATTGCTGCTGCTATTTTTTTGCTTCGCAGAGCAAATTTGGCTATCAAAACTAAAAATCAGCAATAAAGAAGATAGGATAAGCGTATTTTTTGTCATGGTGTTGGCCGCTGAATAAACACACTGCTTCTCAATTATGAGAAGTGGTGTGTTTAATTTTATCCTAAGATAAAAATAATTAACGCCTTATTTAAATGTCTGATTATTAATTTGCGAAGCTCGTTAGACTTATAGTAAATACAAGCACCGAATTGGCAGGAACACCAGCTCCAGGGGACGAGGTACCGTAACCCAATGCCGAAGGAATTAATAAAAGGATGGTACCTCCGTCATTAATATGCGGAATACCTATTTGCCAGCCTAATATTAAACCAGACAATGACGCGGTAAGCGTACTTGTTGGGGCAAAAACAGATCCATTCAGTAATTTACCGGTATAATTTACAGTTACAGTTGAACTTGCCGTTGGATAAGCGCCTGTGCCTGGTGTAATTACAGAGTAGTACAAACCGGAGGGGTCTTCGGTTGCTGTTATATTATTGGTTTTAATATAGGCTTGTATCAAAGAATTATCTGTTGCAGCCTGTTGTGCGGCAGTTACTGCGGCAGGATCTTTTTTTGTGCAGGATGACAATGCGACAATTAAGGGTAATAAGAGTAAAAAGTATTGCTTCATGTTTTATAGTTTCCGATTATAACTTCAATTATGGTTAAAAATTATGTGCCGATGCTTTATTTTGATATCCTGCAAAAATAAACTTTATCATTGAATAATGATTTGGTACAGGTTTTTAACTTTGCAATATGGAAACCATCAACTGGCACGAGTTTGAAAAAGTTGAGCTGCGTGCAGGAACAATTCTGGAAGTAGCGGATTTTCCGCTAGCCCGCAAACCTGCTTATAAAGTTAAAGTTGATTTTGGCCCCTTAGGTATTAAGTGGACAAGCGCGCAGATAACTAAACATTACACTAAAGAACAATTACCGGGCAGGCAGATTATTGGTGTTGTTAATTTCCCCGAAAAACAGATTGCAAATTTCATGTCGCAATTTTTACTTACCGGCTTTGCCGATGAAAATGGCGACATTGTTCTGGCATCAATTGAAAAACCGGTAGCTAATGGCAGCAAACTAGTATAATGAGGTATATTAATTTTGGCGACGAGCCATCTATTTCACCCGACGATTTTTTTATGGCGGAGGCCATAAGAGAAGCTAAACTGGCATTGGCAGAAGATGAAATTCCTATTGGTGCAATTGTGGTTTGCAAAGGAAAAATAATTGGCCGCGGACATAATCTTACCGAACGATTAAATGATGTATCGGCTCATGCTGAAATGCAGGCGCTTACAGCAGCAGCCAATTTTATGGGAGGCAAATACCTGCCGGAGTGTACGCTTTATGTAACGCTTGAGCCCTGTGTAATGTGTGCCGGTGCATCGTATTGGTTTCAGGTTAGCAGAATTGTTTTTGGTGCTTACGATGTTAAAATGGGCTTTGGCCGCATCAATCAAAAAATCACTCATCCAAAAACAATTATAACCGGCGGGATACAAGAAAATGAATGTGCCGAACTAGTAAGAAGCTTTTTTAAAAATAAACGAAAATAATTTTGATGTTGGAAGTTCATAGATGACGGCATTTTCATTATTGACAGACGACCATTAACTATGATCTATTATCCACCTTACAAAAACATGACATTCTTTAGAACAAAAATCACCTTCAACACTTTATATTTGTTACATACTATCATAAAACTTTAAACTTAACATTATGGCTTTTACACTACCGGCGTTACCTTACGCTACTGACGCACTGGAACCGCACATTGATAAATTGACTATGGAAATTCACCATGGCAAACACCACCAGGCTTATGTTACCAACTTAAACAAAGCATTGGAAGGCAAACCTGAGGCTGATAGCAATATTGAAGATATAATTAAAAATATCTCCAAATTTCCTCCGGCTGTCCGTAACAATGGCGGCGGTCATTATAATCACAGTATGTTCTGGACTTTGCTTTCACCAAGCGGTTGCGGCGAGCCTACAGGCGCTCTGGCTGCAGCCATTAACAGCACTTTCGGATCATTTGCTGATTTTAAAACCAAAGTTAATGAAGCTGGTGCAACCCGTTTCGGATCTGGCTGGGCATGGCTTATTGTTACCCCCGATAAAAAATTAGCCGTTACTTCAACTCCTAACCAGGATAGCCCTTTAATGGATATTGCTGAAGTAAAAGGAACGCCAATTTTTGGTATTGATGTTTGGGAACACGCTTACTACCTGAAATATCAAAACCGTCGTCCGGACTATTTAGCAGCAATCTGGAACGTAATTAACTGGAACCACGTTGCTGAATTATACGCAAAAGCAGTATAATTATTCCTCTTAAACCATAACGTCATTGCGAGGTACGAAGCAATCTCTACAAAAGAAGATCGAACAGGACAATTCACGAACTGGCTTATTCGATCTGTAAAGTATAGAGATTGCTTCGTACCTCGCAATGACGCTTTTATAAAATATCTTCTTATGAAAGCAATCGTCCTCGAAGCAGCAGATAAACCCCTTACTTTAAAAGAAGTTAAAGAACCGGAGCTAAATAGCGACGAAGCTTTGGTGAAGATAAAAGCGGCCTCTCTAAATCGCCGCGACTATTGGATAACAGTTGGTAAATATGCCGGCATTAAATACCCGTCGATATTGGGCTCTGATGGTGCCGGGACTGTTGTTAAAGTTGGCAGCGATGCCGAAAAACAATGGCTAAATAAGGAAGTGATCATAAATCCCAGTCATGATTGGGGAAACAACCCAGCCTACCGGGCCGATAAAGCCAGCATTTTAGGATTGCCTGACGATGGTACCTTTGCCGAATACGTTAAAGTAAAGGCCGAATACCTGCACACAAAACCGGCTTACCTTGATTGGGAGCATGCAGCAGCGCTGCCTTTAGGTGGATTAACCGCTTATCGTGCTTTGTTTACCAAAGCCAAAATCACCAAAAATGATAAAGTATTGATTGTGGGTGTGGGTGCTGGAACCGGAACTATTGCCCTGCAACTGGCCCTGGCAGCGGGCTGCCAGGTTTTTGTAACTTCCGGGACGGGCGAAAAACTGCACCGGGCCAAATTATTAGGCGCCGCAGCAGGAGTAAATTACAAGGCGCAGGATTGGGCCGAGCAACTGCACCATCTGGCCGGAGGTTTTGATGTAATAATTGACAGCGCCTTGGGCGAAGGGTTTGCCAAATTGCTTGATTTGTGTAACCAAGGCGCCCGCATAGTAACCTTTGGCGCTACGGCAGGCAACATTCCTGAACTACCCGGACGAAAGATATTCTGGAAACAATTGCAGATTCTCGGCACAACTATGGGTACACCCGCTGAATTTAGCGCCCTGATTGATTTTGTATCCGAACATAAAATCATCCCGGTTATTGATGAAATATTCCCGCTGGCGGATGCTGATAAAGCGGTGAAAAAAATGGGGGTATCATCTCAATTCGGAAAAATAGTTTTAACAGTTTAGCAAATGCTTCAGTTAAAGGTTGAAGCAATACGGCGCGAGCTACCCGATACAACTACTTTCTTCCTGTCAGAATCATCGGGCAAAAAAATAGACTACAAAGCCGGGCAGTTTATTACCCTGGTTTTTACCCATCACGCAGAAGAAATCAGGAGATCTTACTCACTCAGCTCGTCGCCCGACGAAGAACTATTATCTATAACCGTAAAACGGATTGACAATGGCGAGATATCCCGTTTTATGCTAACGCAAATTAAACCGGGTGATTTTTTAAATGCTGTTGAACCCGCCGGGAAATTTATTATCAATACCTTTTCAGCCGATAAGAATATATTACTTTTTGCCGCTGGCAGCGGTATAGTACCCATATTTTCGCAACTTAAATATGTTTTAAATCGCACGGGTAAAAGCAGGCTTATTCTTATTTATAGTAATCAGAATGAAAACTCCATCTTATTCAGGGATGAATTGGATCAACTTCAGCAAAAACATCCCGACAGGTTTAAAATTATCCCTTTATTAAGCAGCGAAGCCAACCGGCTCAATAATCTGGTAGTTGAGCAACTGGTACGTGAAAACATTGAACCGGAAAATATTCCCAAGGCTGAATTTTATGCCTGCGGGCCCTTTACTTATATGCGGATGATAAGACTTACATTACTTTTTATGGGGATAGAACCCGGCCAAATCCGAAAGGAAAACTTTGTTTTAGAAACCGTAGCGGTAACGCCATCAGCCACAACTTTTCCTCCGCGCAATATCCGTATCCATTTTAATCATGAAATTTATGATTTAACGGTTGGCGAAAATCAATCAATATTGCAGACTGCCTTACAGAATAACATCCAGTTGCCTTATAGCTGTCGTGTAGGTGATTGTTCAACCTGCTCTGCAATCTGTAAAAGCGGTAAAGTTGAAATGGCTAAGAACGACGTATTAACCGACGCCGATTTAGCCGAAGGCTGGATATTAACCTGCACCGGCCATCCTTTATCTGATGATGTAGTAATTGAATTTTAAATAAAAGTAAAGATTATCGGATTTTCTAAAATTACATCGACAAAATAACACCGCCTTTTATTTGATAGCCATAGCGGTATACCCAGTTCAGCCGTGTTTTATCTACTTCGCCGGTTGAGAGATAGAGTTGATCAGTTCCATCGCCGGTTTCCCAGTTATAATAGCCGTAGCCGGCATAAACAGCAATATTGCGTGTAATATTATAAATCAACCTGACACTGGCATCAATACCATAACCATCGGCTACATGGGTATAACTTATGGGGTGCTGAAACTCCTGTATCAGGTTCCAATCACCATGAGCGTTATAATTGGCCTGGGTGTAGGTGATATCACCCGCTAACTTTAAGCCCTTCCATATTTTTATTGACGAAGTTATTTTTACAAACGGGCCCTTCCAACTGGTAAAGTAACTACTGTTCAGCGTAGGAAACTGTCCCGACAAATCAACAATATATAAATTTTGTACGCTGTTACTATACCCGGCATAAGGTATCAGGCTAAATAATTTATTGTTAAATATAATGTATCCCGCTCCCGCCAGCCATGAGGTTGTATATCCTTTGTTATCGCTAAAATTACCGGTATAAACAGGTTGAGTACGATTATCGGCTCCATAATCCATATCATTTACCGATCCTGAATGAACATCGACCCTGTTATAGGCTCCCAAAACAGCAAACCGGTGCCAGAAATTCCATTGCAGCGATGCGGAATAAGCCGTGCCGCTTACATCTTTCCATTTCAATTCCGACAAAATATTAGGGCTCTGGCCGTTTTGATTGCCCGCTATTGACCAATTGAAATTTTCCTGCTGCTTTCCTGCTGAAAAAGATAATTGCGTCTTTTGTTCAATATCCTGCCCTTTGCAAAGGGGGATAAAGCCCATCAAAACAAAGGCAAAGCAAATGGATTGAATAAGCTTATTCATTGGTATAGGATCGACACTGAATTTGATTGATTATTTTTTTATTTGGATTTATAAACCCGCACATAATCCACATACATACTGGCCGGCAGCTTACTTTCGTCAACCGTTTGTCCCGGAAAATCGCCCGCGACAGCCATGTTCAGGATAATAAAAAACGGCAACTGAAATGCGCCAGTGTTGTTGATGTTATTGGCGATATTACCGGTACAGTACAAATTATTATCAACGTACCATTTAATGGAGTTTGCATCCCAATCAATAGCATAATTATGATATTCATCCGGGTTGGCTATCTGTGTAGTAAGGCCATATTGTACCGCGCCATTCACATTCCAGTGCATGGTTCCGTAAATAACATTAGTAGCATTTACATGCTCCATTATATCCATTTCGCCACATTGCGGCCATGATACGGTAGAAATATTGGTTCCCAACATCCAGAACGCGGGCCACAAACCTGCGCCCAATGGCAGTTTTATCCGCGCTTCAATACGCCCAAATTGTGCGGTTACTTTATTCTGCGTATTTAACCTGGCAGATGTATAGGGCTGGCCGCCAACTGTTTCTTTTTTTGCGGTGATAACCAGGTTTCCGTTGGCTACCGTTGCATTGGCCGCCTGGTAATATTCTTTTTCATTATTTACGTTGAGGTTGCCAGTTTCAAAATTCCATTTGGTGGTATCAACCGCCGTACCATTAAACTCATCAGACCAAACCAAAGTGTAATTTGCAGGCACAGTGCTGGTATCTGCCTGGGTAACAGGCTGCGTTATAACAGTTACAGGCGTTGGAGTTACCACAGCTTGCGTTTTTTTGCACGACGATGTTGAAAATGCAAGCACCAGTATAAAACCGATGCTTGCTATTAAACTAATAAGATCTTTTTTCATCATAATTGGTTACCCAAAGTAATCATTTTATTATTAAAAGTTATCCTATTATTGATTCACTTTAAATGATTCCCATCCCGACGCGACCGTACGGTTACAGGTCATTGCCTGGGTGCCGTCTTCACTCGAAATAAAATCACCGTTATTGCCTTGCAACGTTATGGTGCCATCTGCATTTACACCCCAGGTAAACTCCTCCCAGGTGCTATAGCTGGTGCGGTTACAGGTTATTGGCATAGTACCATTCTCACTTGATACATATTTACCCATGCTTTGCAGGGCTACTTTGCCATTTCCGGCATCTACCACTAAAAACTGCTCCCACGTACTGGCAACGGTACGGGTACAGGTCATTGCTGTTGTACCATCCTCTCCGCTTACATAATCGTTATTAAAGCCTTTCAGGGTAATGGTTTGCCCGATCGGCGGCCCGGCAGAAGTTACGCCTTTATAAACCCTAACATAATCGACATACATGCTTGCCGGAAGCTTGCTCAGATCGACGGTTTGACCCGGAAAATCACCTGCCACAGCCATGTTTAAAATAATAAAGAATGGATTTTGAAAGGCACCTGTATTATTGATATTGTTGGAGATATTGGCTGTAGCATACAGCGTATTATCAACCCACCAGGTAATAGAATTAGTATCCCATTGTACAGCATACAGGTGATAAGCATCGGGGTTGGTAGTAGTAGTGCCACCATATTGAGTATTCCCGTTATCGTACCAATGGATGGTTCCGTAAATGGTGTTATCGGCATTAATGTGCTCCATAATATCTGTTTCGCCACATTGCGGCCAGCCAACAGTACCAATATCCGTACCCAGCATCCAGAAAGCGGGCCATAAGCCCTGGCCCAATGGCAATTTTATGCTTGCCTCAATACGTCCGTACTGGCAGGAGAATTTTCCGGAGGTATTCATCCTGGCTGATGTGTATGGCCAGCCGCCCACACTTTGGTTTTGGGCTGTGATCACCAGGTTACCGCCTGTAACCGTAGCATTCGAGGCCTGGTAATATTCTTTTTCGTTATTTACCCCCGGGTTACCGGTTTCCATCGTCCACTTGGTGTTGTCAACGCTGGTACCATTAAATTCATCCGACCAAATGAGCTGATACGTAACAGCTCTTGGAGCGGTAGTTTGCTCATTACTTCCCGTTAAGGCATTTTTGGGGCTGATATCCTTTTTGCAGGAAAAAGCAATCAACAGCAACAGGGTCATTCCCGTTCCCGTTAAAAATTTTAAGAGATGTGTTTTCATAAAAGGTTATTTAATGTAACAATTGATTAATTGAGCATTGATCTAAAACAGCTGCACCTGTCTGGTAAATCCGAAGAGGTGCAGCTGTCTATTTATTGGTTTACTTTAAACGACTCCCATCCTGAAGCGGAAGTACGGGTACAAGTCATTGCCTTGGTACCGTCTTCGCTCGAGACAAAGTCGTTATTATTACCTTGCAACGTTATAGTTTCATCGGCATTAACGCCCCACGTAAATTCTTCCCATGCGCTGTAGGTGGTGCGGTTACAGGTAATTGGGATGGCCCCATTCTCGCTCGAGACATATTTAGACATACTCTGCAGCGCTATTTTTCCACCTCCTGCATCTACTATTAAAAACTGCTCCCATGTACTGGCTGTCGTACGGGTACAAGTCATGGAGGTAGTACCATCTTCGCCGCTTACATAATCGTTATTAAATCCTTTCAAGGTAATAGTTTGCCCTATTGGCGGCGCGGTTGGGCTGGCCTGGGTACCATTCCAGGTGAAGGTTACCACGGCACCTGCCGGTAGTGAATAAGTGAACGACTCATTACCCCATTTAACTCTGAACGATTCGGTAACAGTGCTATCATTGATCGCTATCAGTACTTTTGATCCGTCGGGGTTTTTGAAGGCCACGTTTTGAATGCTGTTAGCAATGTTTGATGAGATCCTTACTGCACCTGGCCTTACAAATTTTGAAGCCTGGGCAATAATATAGTACGAGGTGTTACGTGAATAAGACGAGCCGGAAACCGTGATAGCCCCCAAACAGGTACTGCAACCACCGGAGGTATGTGGATTGTAATTCGGATCAGAAGCCAAATTCCATTCCAGCACATTTTTGCTCCAGTTACGGGTTGCACCAATAATGAGGTTATTGATATGCCATGATAAATCGCCACCAAAATTACTTGGGCCCGATACCCATTGCTCGGTGAAGTAAACGTTTTTAGCAGGATAAGCATTGTGTACGGTTGATAATGCCGTGATACTACCTGCATACAGGTGGAAAGCTGAGCCATCTACATAAGAATTGGCGGTTGCATCGGCCAACACCGTTTCAGGATAGCCTGGCTGATCGCAGTTGTGATCGTAGCAGATAATTTTTGTGGCGATACCATTTGCGCTAAACTGAGGCCCCAGGTTATTTTTGATAAAGTTGGTTTCCTCACTGGCCTGCATGGTCATAGCAGGGTTATTGTTCGGGTTTAATGGTTCATTTTGTGGGGTTATAGCATAAATAGTTATACCCTGCGCTGCCATAGCCTGTATATATTTTACAAAATAACGAGCATAAGCATCATAATAAGCGGTATTGAGGTTACCGCCGGTAAAGCCGTTATTGCCTGTGGTATTGCTTTTCATCCATACCGGGGCAGTCCAGGGAGTTGCCAATATTTTTATAGATGGATTAATGGCTAAAATTTTCTTCAGTACCGGAACCAGGTCGGTAAGTTCAGCATTGATGCTAAAGTTATTCAGGTTAACATCTGTTTGACCCGAAGGCATATCATCATAAGTAAAATCAGAAGCACTTAAATCTGATGCGCCCATACTGATACGCACGTAACTCACCCCTATCTGACCCGAGCCGGTTCCAAAAAGCTCGTTTAGCAGGGCTGTTTGGCCGGAGCCTAAACTGTTAATTAACGAAGCGCTGCCACCTGTTAAGCAATAACCAAACCCATCAATTGACTGGTAGCTGGTGGTTTCGTCAACAGTAATGGTATTATTATTCAGCGCGCCGCCGGCTGCGAAGTTTACGCTGGCCTGCTGCTGTAAAAGTTTCGCCTGATCGCCTGTTGTTTCCCAAACACTTACCGACTCATTGGTCGAGCGGGGTACTGTTCCGTTATTTGCCAGTTGTGATTCGGGCAATTGTTTGGACAGATCTTTTTTACAGGAATACCATAACAATACCGGTATCACTAACAGCACTGCCAGTAATTTAATTGTGTAATTTGTCTTCATAAAAAATTGGTTTTTATAGTTGATTTAATTGGTTCAGGCACAATACCAATAGAAACTCAGGCCAAATAAATGGACCTTATCAATTTAACCCACAATTAAAAAAACAAGCAAAAGCAGACTCTTAAAGCCAGAATTTATTTCATTGTTTTTCAGCAGCAGGTAATGATCACGTTTATATTGGTAAAACAAATTTAGATCAATTTATACGGTAAAAACAAATAAAAAGTTCATAAATAATTGATTTAAAGCATATTATATCAATATTGATACGCTTTAAACACAATGGGTAATACGCTAAAAAAAGGCCTGGCAATGTGTTGAAGTTGTTTTACGCAACAATAAATAATCTTTACGATACGCTTGGTTCACATTTAATTTTCGAGAAAAAAAATTGATTGAATAAAATGCAAATTCAGCGCTATAGGAGCTTATTTGGTAAATAACCCATAGCGGCGTTTATTTATGCGGGGATGATTACTCAGTTTCTAAAACGAGTTTGCTCCAGCCTTTATCGCCGGCATTTTTGTTCTCTTTTTTACGGCTGTTCATTACCTTTTTTATGCGGGAGCTGTAGGCCCAGCAGGTGCTTTGCCGAATAGATAAGATTTCTGATAGTTTGTGCGATGATATTTTTCCGTTGGTAGAGTACATTAAAAATATCATATAGAATGCCTTGTTAAGCGGTATCCGGGTGTTTTGCAATAAAGTATAAGCAATAACCGATTCTTCGTATCCGCATTTGGAACAGCGTCTGCTATAAGGCAAATGTCCGTGGCCATAATGTGTATTAGTACATTTCCGGCAGGCATAGCCTTTTTCCCATTTCAAATCGGATAAAAATTTAAAGCAGGTTTCACGATCGGGATATATTTTGCTGAACTCTTCAAAATCAACTTCGGTTGACATCACCCTGTCGTGCGTTACCTTTTCAATATCCTGATGCAAAATAGAATTATCATTTTCCAGCAGCACATTCATCCGCGAAATCTCTTCGGCTTGTTGTTTTAGCAATTGATTAACCAGTTTCAACTCGTCATTTTGCTGCGCTATCAGTACCGATTTTTCCGACAGCTCCCTGGTGCGTTCGTGTACCTGATCTTCCAGGCTTTTATTTAGCGTATCCTTTAGCTCGTCGTTAAGTTTTAACTGTTCGATAACCAGCAATTGGGCTTCTTCTTCTTTCTGTTTTAGTATCCGTACTTTATCGCCTATGGCAAATGAAATGAAGATCATCTCCATAATAAAACAAAAGCTTAAACTGTAATAAGCAGTCGCAGTTATAGGCAGCCACCATATATTAAGGGCAATCAGCGTTTTAATGATAAAACCGGCAAACAAAAAAGAATATCCTATAACAAAAAAGCGGGCGGCACGATAACCCTTTATCAACACATAGCAGCCTGTAAAATAAATAAGCGACAAGGGGATTATCTCTATTATTTTATACCTAAACCAGTTTTCATTTACGGTTAAACACAATACAAAAAATAGACTCCGCAAGGCCATTACCCATAAAATCAGTTTATTTAACCGCGGTGCATTAACCTTTACGTTCAGCAAGCTTTGGGCAAACAGTACAGAAAAAATACTGGCCGAAAACAGTGCAATGCCGTAGGCCTGATGGTTCCAGCCGGGTGATCCGGGCCAGATATATTGATAGGCAATGCCATCGACACACATTTCATACAGACCAATGCTTAGGTTATAGGCAATATAATACAGGTACTGATTTTGCCGCATGGCTATAAACATCATAAGGTTATACAAGCCAAAAACCAGTATCATCCCATAAAAAATACCGAAGAAAAAATATTCATCAAGCGCGTAACTGATAAACCAGTTTACTGATCGTAAAACTATGATCACATTTACCGGCTGGTGCGATTTAATACGGATATAATAAACCTGAACGCCTGTGAGGCCGCTATTTAAATTGAGGCTGAAGTTTTTATGATGATACATCCGGGCCGCGAAGGGACGGCTGCTGCCCAAAAAAGTTGCTGAATATTCACCTTGCTTATCGGGCGAATAAACCGCTATGCTATCAATAGTTTGATCAAAAAACTCCAAGATCCAGTTATTGCGCGACTGCGGGTTATGCATTATCCGGATACGGTACCAGTAGGCAATATTAGGATCGGTAGTTACAGGAGTAGCATCTCTGTTTGCTTTGAATTTGAAATCAAATTGGGGGCTTTTTACCTGGTTAAAGGTTAGGTTACTGTGCACATCCAGCAGGTAACTTACTTCGCCATACCTAAATATCTGTTGTTTGGCGGTATCAGCAATTGTTACCGTAACCTGCGCGCAAGCATTTGTACTGGCAAAGCAGGCCCATACCGCAATAAAGAAACGCAATAAAAGTTTCACCATATTTATAGGTAGCTGCATAATCGTTCAAAATCAGCCGTACTGGTTATGAACAACCGTTTTATAATTGGTTTATTTAGGTAAACAATTATAATGGTTTTCTTTTGCTAATCCTATTAAAGGTAAGGTTTACAGTTATTTAAGGTTTTGATTAATGGGCTGATAAACATAACATCCCTCTCCGCAATATGCAGCAGAGAGGGATGAATAGACGTTTTATGGTTTCAGGCCCAATGCCTGGATATATCCTGTATTAGGCTTACAGTTTTCAAATTTGCTGTAATCAATAAAATCAAACAGTGCTTTTTTTATCGCTTCGCGATCAGCCGGGGCTGCTTTTCTTATAGCGGCAAAATCTTCTCTTGGCAGCTGCGTATAGGCAATTAACTTATCATAATTTGCCGGAACATTAAAGGTTACGATTCCTTTTGTATTGTCCATTTTTTTGTAGGGCCAGTAATGCCAGCCAATATTATTTTCTTCTAGCGTTTTTTTGAAATCACCTACCCATTGGTCGGTATTTTCGCCAGTTTCGCCGCAGTAAATGGGCACATTGTATTTATCTCTAAAATCAATATAATCCTGTATAACTTCTTTGCCGGTGGTTTTAGTCCAGTATTTATGAAATTGGTAAACCAATTTTGAATCAAACGGGGTACCGAAACAGCTGAAGTTGCTATCCCATTGTGCGCCACCTAAAAACAGGATATGGTTTTTATCGACCTCGCGTATAGCTGCTGTTATTTGTTTGTAAGTAGGTTCCAGGTAAGGGTTAAACTCATTTTTGTCGAAATAAGTAGCAATGGGTTCATTCAATAGATCGTAACCCATTACTGTTGTTTCATTTTTATAATGATCGGCTATTCTACGCCAGATATTGGCGGTAAGCTCGCGCATGGCCGGGCTTTTAAACAAAAATGGATAACTGTAACCATCATCAATATTATCGCCGGTTTGGCCGCCGGGTGCACAGTGCATATCTAAAATAACGTATAAACCCTCCTGTTTGCACCAGCCTATTACCCTATCCAGCAGTTCAAACCCTCTGTTCGGATCTTTTTGTTCCAGATAGTTCTCATCATTAAAAATGCGGTAATTAAACGGGATGCGGATCGAATTCATTCCCGATGCTTTTAAATAATGAATATCGGCAGCGGTGATATAAGTATCCTGATACTTTTTCCAAAAGGCACCTGCCTCTTCGGGGCCCAATAGCTCCAATATAGCTTCATTAATTAAACGGGGCGCATTAATGTTTGTGAACTTAAACATATAGCCCTCGGGCACCAGCCAATTGCCCAGGTTTGTTCCCCGTATTAAAAACGGTTTATTATCGGCGCCGATAATTTCCTTTCCTTTTGTTGTAATAAAGCCGCCCTGTTGCGCTATTGCCCCAGAGGGAAGTATCAGGGTCATTAAAAAAAGTAATTGTAAACGAAATTTGTTCATGATAAAATGCGTTTTGTTTTAGTTCATGGTTGATAGTTCATAGATCATGATAGAACAGTTCTCAAAATTTGGCCATGAACCATGCAACATCAGCCATGAACTATTTCCTGTGAACTACAATAAAAATTCAGATTTACGGGCTAATATAGTACTATTAGCTGTTACCATTTACATACATTTACCGTAACAATTTTGAAATAAAAAGCGTTTCGCAAAATACCGATACGCTTTAATAACAATGTATATTAGCATTTCGGTAGTTTTTTAACAGAAATACTGCTATTAGCGAACAACATAATACCAACAACTATGAAACGTATATTTTTTTTGTTAGTTGCTCTTCTCGTCCTATCAACCGGGGCATTTGCGCAAACTATCAAAGTTGCTGCGGCAGCTAATCTGCAATCCATAATAAAAGTTTTACGGGCCGATTTTAAGAAAAAAACAGGAATAGAAATTGAACCAATTGTGAGTTCATCAGGCAATTTGGTGGCGCAAATTAAAAACGGAGCGCCATATGATATATTCCTTTCGGCAGATATGGCTTTTCCTGAAACGCTGTTTAAAGAAGGCTTTAGCACAAAAAATCCGGTGGTATATGCGCGGGGCAGTCTTATCATTTGCAGTAACCAGGATATTGGTTTCGAAAATTGGGAAAGGATATTGTTAACCCATCGCGTGAAAAAAATAGCTATTGCAAATCCTGCCATTGCGCCTTATGGCAAAGCAGCCGATGAGGTGCTGCAAAAAAAAGACATCCTGGTTAATATTAAATCAAAAATTGTTACCGGCGAGAGCATTTCGCAGATAAACACCTATATCACTACCGGCGTTGTTGACGTGGGCTTTACTACACAAGCTTTGGTAAAAGATCCGGCTAATAAAACAAAACTGTACTGGCAGGTTATCGATCCCGATTCGTACTCGCCAATTGAACAGGGTATGGTCTTATTGAAGCATGCAGAAGCCAATGCCGATGCCGAAAAATTTTACCAATATATTTTAAGTCCGGCCGCCAAAGCTATATTTGTTGAATATGGTTATCTGGTAAAATAAGCTCAATGGATTTTGCCCCAATTTGGCTCACCTTAAAATTAGCATGCATTACCACCTTGCTATTGCTGGCTATTGGCCTACCAGTGGCCTGGTGGCTTTCGAAAGGGCGATCATTCTTTAAAATTATTATTGAAGCCGTTATTACCATGCCATTGGTTTTGCCGCCTTCGGTATTGGGGTTTTATTTGTTGCTGGCATTTAGTCCGCAGCATGGGGTGGGCAAATGGTTGCAGCAGATATTTAATATTCAGTTTGTATTTTCATTTCAGGGACTGGTACTGGCCTCGGTTATTTATAGCATGCCTTTTATGCTGGGGCCAATTAAGTCGGCATTGCAACAGTTGCCGGTTTCGCTTTCCCAGGCATCCTATTCTTTGGGAAAAAGCAGGTGGCAAACCTTTGTACGGGTGCTGCTGCCCAATATTAAACCATCATTGCTAACCGCTGTGGTACTAACCTTTGCACATACCTTGGGCGAATTTGGGGTGGTATTGATGATAGGCGGCAATATCCCAAATGTTACGCGGGTAGCATCCATTGCTGTTTATGATTCCGTTGAGCAGATGGATTATCATGCGGCCAATGTGTATTCTTTCATCCTGTTCGCTATTACTTTTGTGTTGGTAACCGCTGTATTTATATTCAATAAGTATCAGCTAAAAAGTCCGCTGGAATGATCTGTATCGACATAGAAAAAAAAATAAAGACCTACCAGGGGCAACAGGTGCTAAAAGTTTCCGGAGAGTTTGCCACGGGGAGCATCGTGAATATCCACGGCCCATCCGGGGCGGGAAAAACTACTTTTTTAAAGATAGTTGCTGGGTTCATCCAGCCGGAAAGAGGTAATATTGTTGTTAACAACAGCGTTTGGCTTGATACTGACTCAAAAATATCTTTATCGCCCCAAAAAAGAATGGTCGGCTTTGTTTTCCAGGACTATGCACTTTTCCCTAACATGACAGTAAAAGAACACCTGAAATATGCCACAGCCGACAATGTATGGATAAAACGTTTGCTTGAAATTGGCAAACTCGAAACGCTGACTACGCATAAACCATTATACCTTTCCGGCGGGCAGCAACAGCGGTTAGCTATTTTGCGGGCGCTGGCCACCAAACCTCAACTACTGCTGATGGATGAACCATTCTCGGCACTCGACCCGGAAAATAAAACAGCTTTAATCAATCAGCTCAAACTTGTTTTTAATGAGCTGGGCACAACCGTGTTTATGGTGAGCCATAACCCTCAGGAGTTGGACGAGTTGGTTGCCGGTGCGGTTAACTCATCAGCGCTTTTTATCAAATAATTAGAAACAAGCTCTTCAAAACGACTGCGAATTTCAATTTGTGCAGTTTGGGTTTCTTTATATATTTGGTATAATGAAAACCAAACCTATCCTAATAATTGCGGCTATTGTTATAGTTGCTGTAAGCGCTTTTTTCCTATTTCACAAAAAAAAGACGGTCGTCAACTCAGAAGAAGTCTCCCAGTTTTTGTACAAATTTAATAACGGCGTTCTTGAAGGTAATGTTGATTCGTTGACAGCGTGCTTTGAATCAGACAAAAAAACAAAAAGCATTAAAAATTTTATAAATCTGCTGGCCGGCAAAAAAGACAAGGATGGCGCAAAGCCGCTTGCATCCATAAAACTGATTATAGATAAAGCTGATATAAAAAGTAATGGCGACGATTTATTGACGGTGACAATTCCTGCGGAGTTCGATTATCAATCCTTCTATACAAAACAATCCACTCTCAAACTTAAGATACGAAAAACAGGGAACCAATTAAAGATCATTCAGGCGGATGCCCGACTGTTTATGACTGATTACCTGGCTTACGAAAATGACATACACAACAGCATAGAGGCTGAAAAAGTGACTTATAGCGATATAACCTTAGCATCTTTTAAAACTGCCGAACAATTAAAAACCAGGTACGATAGCGTGATTTGGTTTGCTCACCTTAATAATAAAAATTATTTTTATGTAATTAAAGGCAAATGGAATAGCTACAAAGACATCTACAGAAAAAAAGACTCTGTTATTGAGCCTTATAAAATGGGCTTGGTTAATCCGGATTTAAAAGAGATTATACCTATTGAATATGACCTGATCCACAATATCAATGCAACTTTTGATGGCCTGGTAGAAGTAGAAAAAGACAACAAAAAGGGCTTTTATAACCTGGATGGTAAACTGGTTATTCCCGTAAATTACGATCAGATATTCCCCATTGAAGATGACGCTAATTTAGCAGTTTTAAGAAACGGAAATGATTATTTCTATCTGAAAAAAGATACTACTATTTCGGAGAAGGTTAGCCTGAAGGTGGGTGATTTTGCGTCAAAAATTGCAGGTCTTAACAATCCACTCGATCTTTATGATAATGCAATTAAGATAGTTACCGAGTATAATTCTAAAGAATATCATTCGGCGGTTTATATTGCGCCTTCATATCTCGTTGATATGAATATTATTCCAAAAGATTTGGATTTTAAGAATCCTTTAAGAAACTCAAATGACGAAGATGTTCATAAAAACTATGAAGTTAAACATCTCCAAACGGACAAAACGACTGATAATTGGTTTGAAGATGCTTTTTATTCAGTCAGGGATTACTTTTTAGGAGGCCGCAGTGAATTTTATGATAAAAAAAATCTGGTTATTGTCGATAAAAAACAAAATCGAATCTTAACATATGATATTCCGACAGACGAGAGTCGTGAAGAAGGTGGCGACGGATCATTAGAGGGGATCTGCGATATAAATAGTCTCAGGGCAATTAATGACTCATTATTTGAAGTAAAAAGCGGAGCTACTTTTGATGTGGAGTTATACGATTCGACAAAGGATGTGACCGGTGGCCCTTATTATCATTATCTGGTTATTAAAAATAATAAACTGCAAGAGCTTAAAAACGACAGGAATTTTGGCTTTACCAAATATGTAAAACTGGATGATTCTTATTTGAACGGTTGTTATGAAATGATGGTCGGCGCATGGAGGTTCGATAAACGAACTAAAAAAGTTGTTAATCATATCACACCTGAAATGTTAAGTTATATGAAGAACGAAATTTACGCAGATTACAGGTATCAGTTTAAAGATAAAAGATGGCAGAATATATTTCAAATGATGAATTCATATTATAGCGACGGAAGTAACGACAAGCCTAATAATATCAGCGTAGACGATTCTTTAACCGAAATTGATAAATATAATATCAACTGGATTAATCAGAAACTGAAAGAGGCTAGTTATAAGCCCCAAAAGAGCAGTACCCTTGCCTCCCGATGAAGATAATGCTGAAAGGTTTATGGTATTTTGCTTTTTTATGGGTGCTGATACTTTGTGCGGGTACATTTTTGCAATACTATGACTTTAAAAACCAAAGCTCTTTTTTAACCATCAAACAGGCCGCAGTTAAAACGAGCTGGTATTTGCCGGCCTTTTATTGCCACATTATCGGCAGCAGTTTAATACTATTTGCCGGTTTTTTTCAGTTCTCTAAAACGGTTTACAATAACCGGCCATTGCATAAGGCTTTGGGTAAATTGTATGTATTTGGCGTTTTGTTTTTTTCGGCTCCGGGGGCCTATGTAATGACTTTGTTTGTGAACCGCGGCGGTTGGGTGTTTGCTTCGTTTTTTATACAGAACACCTTATGGGTTATTTTTACGCTTTCGGCCTGGCTGTTAATCAAAAAGGGCAAAATAACCGGCCATGTTTATATGATGCGCAGGAGCTACGCACTTGCCTTTGCAGCCGTAACCCTGCGGTTTTACATTTGGGCATTAACAGAATTTGGGCACGGCGTAAACTTTGCCAACAATTATATCATTATTGCATTTTTAAGCTGGGTGCCTAATCTGATCGTTGCAGAACTCATCAATTACTACGATAAAACACCCTTTACACAAATTGAATCGAATAATACGAATTAGGGGAAATGTATTATTCGATTCAATTTCAATCATCTGAATTTTTGCTATAATACAGCCATTATTGATTGTACAGATGCTCTTTTTGTATAGTCCTTATCAAAATGAACATAGATAATTTTGCCGGATTGGTCAATAACATAAGTAGCCGGAACGGGTAGCACATGGTCGGTATTGCCATTGTTCTTTTCAAGGTCCACGCCATAGTTTTTAAGTTTTCCCAACAGTTCTGCATCCACAGTATAATTAACCTGGTAGGCCTTCATAATGGTATAACCTTTATCCTGTATAATTGAAAATGAAGCATGGGTTTTGTCAATAGTTTTATTGATATTTTCGCTGGTTTCCGGTGTTACGCCAACTACATAAGCACCTTTGCCGGTTAACAATTGCAATGAATCCTGTAATTCTTTAATTTGTTTGTTGCAATAGGGGCACCATTGTCCCCGGTAAAAAAACAACACCACTGCTTTATGCGATTTAAGCAGACTTTTAAGGCTGAGCGTTTTACCGGTATTATCAACCGCAGTAAATTTTGGAGCCGTGTCGCCGGTTTTAAGGCCGGTTTGTGCAAACAGGTTTAGGGTTAACAACACGCAACCCACCATTAGTAAATACTTTTTCATGATATCCTTTTTTTAATTAATTAAAAAAGAAGGGGGTAAATTCCCCCTCCCTCAAACAAAAACAACTTATATTTTAATAACCATGTCTTCCAACATCTACTGCTTTGTCGTACAATAGCATTAAACCTTACAAACTATTTTGAAATATCTTTATTTGTTCAATTCCTCTTCAATACGCTCCTGAAGTTCATTTTTAAATTTTTCATCAAGCTTCACTCCCGGCTTCATAGCGCTTCGAAAAAGCTCCTGTACCATTTCATTTATCATTCTGCTTTGTTTTTTATAAATGCGGCAAAATGAGCATCCGTATAAATGAATACGCAGCTCAATCATCTCCCTAAACGTAAGTCGGGAGGTGGCTTTTTTATCAATCAAAAAAGTAGCCTGTTTGCAGTTATATATAATTTTTTTCAGATAGCTCATGATTGTATGGTTTAAATCCAGTTTTTCTGAAGGCAGGCCCTCAGGTTTAATTTAGCCCGGTGAATAATCACCCAAAAATTTGACGCAGTAACCTTTAACTCGGTACAAATAGTATCAGTAGGCTCTTCATCGATGTGTTTCATAGTAAAAACAGCCATCCATAATGTCGGCAATTTTTCCATGCATTTTTTAAGAATACTATCAAACTCCTTGTTAACCAGGTGATCTTTATCTTCAATACTAAATTCTTTTGGCCCATGTTCGGCAACCCAGTGTCCGTCTTCCTCAAAAAAATCGCGCTGCTCTTCTTCGGCTTTCTGCACCTCTATATTTTTTAATCCCGACGATTTCTTGCGGTAAACATCAATAATTTTATTCCGAAGGATGGCTGTTAGCCACGTTCGTTCGGAGCTTTTACCTTCAAAGCCGGCAACTTTTTCTAACGCAGCTAAAAAAGTTTCCTGCACCAGGTCCTTCGCCTGCTCTTCATCATTTACACGGGTAATAGCATAAGCATACAGATAGTCGGCGTGGGTAGCTACCCATTGATGGGGGTTTAAAATCATAACAAAAAATATACTATTAAATGTAATTGCATCAAATGAATTACCTGTTAGTCGTTACCAGAAGCTAAACCTTACAAGAAAAATGAGACTAAATAGAACAAGTTTGTACAAGTTCATTCATTCCATTTTATCAAAATAAAAAATTTTACTTTTATCGTAAGGAATTAGTTGCTGCCCCGACTAAGTCAATAAAGACCATAAATTTAAGTCAATAAAATTATGAGAGCCATTAAAATATCTATCCTTGCTGCTTTTTTATTAATTACAGCTTTGGGCACAACAGCATTTATCAATGCAAAATATATTGCCAAACCAGGCACCAACGACGACAAAGGGTTTGCCGTTATTGAATTATTTACCTCTGAGGGTTGCTCCAGTTGCCCACCTGCCGACGATTTGGTGGCAAAAATTGAGAAGGAAAGTGCAGGCAAACCTGTTTACATACTGGCTTACCATGTCGATTACTGGAACCGCCTGGGCTGGAAAGATCAATTTAGCAGTGCCGATTTTTCGAAAAGACAAAATGACTATGCAAATTATTTGCATCTGCAATCGGTATACACCCCGCAGATTGTAGTGAATGGCAAAACCGAATTTGTGGGATCGGAAGAAGGCACGCTTCGTAATGCTATTAAAACCAATCTTCAAAAAGGCTCATCTGCACAATTATCTTTAAATGTTTTAAATCTCGACCAAAAACGGGCCGATATCAAATACACCGCAGAAGGTGCCGATAAAAACACTGTTTTGTTAATTGCCGTTTTGCAAAAAAACGCACAAACCAAAGTATTGAGTGGCGAAAATGGCGGGCACACCTTATCGCATGTTCAAATCGTCCGTAAATTACAGGAGGTAAAACTAAACGAAAACGGCGGCACAGCAAAAGTATTTCTCCCTGCCGGCTTTGACTCCAAGGGCTGGGAAATTATAGGCTTTCTACAAAACACCTCAACAGGCGCTGTCATCGCGGCAGCAAAGGGAGCTTTCCCCGGCAATGTTAGCGCCGGTGTCATAGTGAAGAATTCTAAATAATAAATCGTTAATTTTAACTAAATATTTATCCTGTTACTTTGCGTAAGTAAGGTAACAGGGTATTTCGTGATATCCTGCATTGATTATTAATCATGAAAGTTATAAAAGAAAAGCATTCGTTGGCAATGCGGTGGTGCCATTGGGTAAACTTTCCGATACTGACCATTATGATATGGAGCGGCATGTTAATCTATTGGGCCAATGACGAATATTATATCAGAATATTTGGGCATACCTATTTCCGGTTTTTTCCTGATTGGTTTTATAATACGTTAAAAATTCCGCACCGTTTATCTGAAGGTATGGCCTTTCACTTTTTGTTTATGTGGTTTTTTACGCTCAATGGTATTCTATATTTTATTTATACTATCATTTCGGGCGATTGGCGCGAACTGATGCCGAAGAAAAATTCGTTTAAAGAAGCCTTTTTAGTAGTTCTGCATGACCTGCATATCCGTAAAATGGCACCGCCACAAAACAAATACAACGCTGCGCAACGGATTGCTTACACCGCAATTATTATAATGGGTTTTGGATCGGTAATTACCGGCCTGGCTATTTATAAACCAGTACAGTTTTATTATTTAACCTGGATTTGCGGTGGATATCATTTTGCCAGGATACTGCATTTTATACTAACGCTTGGTTACGTTTTCTTTTTTGTGATCCATATTGTGCAGGTAATACTGGCTGGATGGAATAATTTCAGATCTGTTATATCGGGTTTTGAAGTTGTTAATGAAAACCCTAAACCGGCTATTGAAACAACCAATACAGATAACGATGAGCACACCGAATAAAAAGCCCAAAAAAGAGCTCACCATTGAGCAGAAGATAAACAGGCGCAATTTTATTTCCTTTTCAGCATTTACGGTATTAGCTGTTGGGGCATTTGAAGGATGGGAATGGCTCTACAAATCGCCGCAGGAAACCGCCGGGATTACGGCAGGAGCACGTAAGCCCCTACGCCGGGCCCTTAATAAAACCGAGTTGTTTTTCAGAAGAGCGTTTAGCGATAATCACCTGGTAAAAACCTATCCAAAATCAATGGCAGCCAAACATGTAAGGGTTAACAGCGATATTGGTGTTGAAGCCGAAAAGAAGTTCGATCCGGCTACATGGAAGTTACAGGTAAACAAAAAGGGCGGCGAGGTGCTCCAGATTTCGTTACAGGAACTGATGACCCTACCCAAAACAGAAATTATTTATGATTTTAAATGCGTAGAGGGTTGGGACCAAATATCACATTGGGGAGGTGTAAAGTTTAAAGATCTTATCGACCATTATCAGCTGGGCGATTATACCAAAATGCAATATGTTGGCATGGAAACACCCGATAAGGCTTATTACGTAGGCATTGATATGCCCAGCGCCATGCACCCGCAAACCCTGCTGGCTTATGAGATGAATGATAAATTGTTACCGCTTCAAAACGGTGCGCCGTTAAGATTGATTATCCCCGTAAAGTATGGCATTAAAAATTTAAAACGGATTGGTTCCATCACTTTTAGCAACAGTCGCCCGCATGATTATTGGGCCGAGCAGGGGTATGATTATTATTCGGGATTGTAAGGGAGGCGAAGTAATTGAAATTTCTAGAATCAACCCATCAGACCGGTTTTAGCGTTTAGTTTTACATCTTACTCAAATATTTGCATATTGCGCTAATATGCCTGTTGAAAAGCTGCCTTTAAAAAAACAAATTTCTTATGCCTGCGGGATGATCGGTTGGAGCATTATGACCAATATTATTATTGTGATGCTGCCCTATTTTTACCTGCCACCCCGAGGCTCAGGGTTAACACCTTTTGTACCACAGTTGCTGTTGTTTGGGGTGTTGAATATTATGTCGGTTATTGCTGCGTCCGGGAGATTGGTTGATGCTTTTTTTGATCCATTTATAGCATCTTTAAGCGATAAAACCCATAATGCCAAGGGGCGCCGGATTCCTTTTATGAAATGGGCCATCCTGCCGGCAGTTATTTTTTGCGGCTTAACCTTTTGCCCGCTTACAAGGGCCGAAAGCTTGCACAATGCATTTTGGCTGGCGCTTACACTCATCTGCTTTTTTATGAGCGTTACCACTTATATTATCCCTTATAACGCCTTACTGCCAGAGCTTACTGATACCGCGGCTGAGAAAGTAAAACTATCATCTTTTCAACAGGTTGGTTTTGTAATCGGGATAATTATTGCCGCGCTGGTAAATAATTATGCAGACCTGGTACAGAAATTTTTCCATGTACCCGACCGGGATGACGCGGTTCAATACACCATTTGGGGGTTATGCATTTTTGCCGGGCTGGTAATGCTGGTACCTGTGATTGCTATTGATGAGCGGAAATATTTGGCAAGTAAAAAGCCGTCGCATTTGCCGGTGTGGCAAGCTATACGCAAAACCTTTAGTCAGCGGAATTTTAAATATTACCTCATTTCTGATTTTTCGTTTTATATGGCTTTGAGCATTATCTCTAGCGGCCTATTGTTTTTTGTGACTGTTTTGCTCCATTTGCCCGAATCAATGGGTGGTCTATTAATGCTTACCATGGTACTGGGATCCTTAATCTTTTACCCGCTCATTAATTATTCTTCTAAAAAATATGGCAAAAAGCCATTGGTACTGTTATCCTTTGCCATTCTGAGCCTTATTTTTGCGATGATTTATTTTTTAGGTCGATTTCCCGTTTCGGCCAAAGTACAGGTTTACACCATGGTACTTTGCGCGGCATTTCCGCTTGCTGCACTGGGTATATTGCCTAATGCCATATTAGCGGAGATTGCCGAAAAAGATGCAAATGCAACCGGAGAAAATCGAGAGGGAATGTTTTTTGCAGTAAAATATCTGTTTGTCAAGCTTGGCCAAACATTGGGTATAGCGCTGTTTGCATTTTTAACCGTTTATGGCAAAGATCCCGGACATGACCTCGGCCTTCGGCTTAATGGCATCTGCGGATTTGTGCTTTGCCTTGTAGCATTCATTTTCTTTACCCGTTTCCGCGAGAAAAAAACGAGGTTGAAAAAAGTTGGCAGTTAGTCAGTTGACAGTCTTCAGTGGGCAGTTGGCAGGTGCTTGACGTTTGAATTTACTGCTTACTGCAAACTCAAAACTGCAAACTGTCCACTCCAAACTAACGTGAAACGTTATTCGGTCTGGTATAAATCAGGTGCATTACATTGATGTTGCGCATCTCAAAAGCGGCTTCGCAATAGCACAAATAATAGTTCCATTTGCGGATGAAAGTTTCGTCAAAGCCCAGCGACTTTACTTTTGAAAGATTGGCATTAAAAGCATCAAACCAAAGTTTTAATGTTTTGCCATAGTCTAAACCTATATCCTTTAAATCAACCAATGTCATATCACCGGTACGGTTAATGGATTTGTTGATGGCCCCCACCGATGGCAACAACGAGCCAGGGAATATATGTTTCTGAATCCAATCAACACCTTTCCGCAAACTATCAAACCTTGAATCGGGTGAGGTGATTACTTGTATAGCCAGAATGCCATTTTTCTTTAACAAATCATGACATTTTTTAAAATACACATCCATAAAATTAAAGCCAACAGCTTCCAGCATTTCTACCGAAACTATCTTGTCAAAAGTGCCATCTAATTCCCTGTAATCTTTCAGCTCAATACTTACCCTGTCACTTAATCCCTCGGCTGCTACACGCTCAACGGCCAGCTTATGCTGCTCTTCGCTTATGGTTAGTGAGGTTACCCTGCATCCGTAGGTCTTAGCCATATAGATGGCATTGCCACCCCAGCCGCTGCCAATTTCCAGCACATGGTCGGTCGGTTTTAAATGCAGTTGGCGACATAAACGATCGTACTTGGCAATCTGTGCTTCCTGCAAACTTAATCCGTCTTTATAAAAGTAAGCACTTGAGTAAGTCATGGTTGGGTCCAAAAAGCTGGCAAAGAAATCATTATTCAAATCATAATGTTCTGAAATATTTTTGCGTGATCCTTCAACTGTATTGGCCCGCTTAAAGTGCGAAAGCTTATTATATATTTTAAGCAGATTAAGTGAAAATGTTTGCACATTGCTGCCTGATATGCCGGGCGCGTTATCAATATTCAACAACACCCATTTAATTACATTGGTAATGTTATCAGTATCCCACAAACCATCAACATAAGCCTCGCCAAAACCAATATCCCCAAACAATATAATACGCTCGTAAAACTCATCACTGTTTACTGTAATATTGGCTACTATACTCCCTTCACCATTGCCCATTGTAACTTGTTCGCCATCGCGCAGCGTAAGGTATAACAAGCCCTTATCCATTTTAGACAAGAACTTTAAAACGATATGTTGATAAAAACTTCTTTTTTTAGCAAGTGTGAGTGTGGTAGCCATAGGTTTTATACTAATCTGCAAATTGTGGTTTAGTACTATGTACGTAGTTTAACTGGTTTAAGGTTTTATAGCCCCAAAAATTGAATTAACTGTATGGCCGGTAAACTTCCCGTTGAAGCTCCAAATCATCATTCTTTTTGTGAAAAGGCAATTTTTTAAGCCACAATTTCAACGCCTGCCAGTGTATTAAGCCAATTACCTTTAAAGTTATTAAAGGGAAACTGAAAAAGTAAATTAATAGCGTTAAATCTTTCAGCTCCTTTTGCTTACCAGTTAAGGTACTAATAAAAAACCGTTTACCTTCCTTATCGTAGTCATCAATTTTAATCTGCAGTTTTTCACCGGGAATATGCAGGTCGAAATCAAAATTGGTGTCCATATCAGTAAATGGCGATACATAAAAGTATTTTTCCGTATTCAGCTTAAACTGGTCATTTTTTAAAGTATCGGGGCCCAAAAAATAGGGCTTCATTTCTAAAAATGTATTGCAAACTTCAATAATAGAGCATACCGGTTTGTCCTGTTCATTATAACAATAATAAAATGATACCGGGTTAAACTGGTAGCCCATGGTACATAAATTGGTAAGCACCATAATGCGCCCCGTGCCAATATCTACTCCATTAATTTTCAAATAATCGGTAATATGTTGTCTGATGTTTTTCGAAGTATCCGGATCTTCCCTTGGTAATTGCAAATGATCTTTATCTCTGAAATTAAACAGGTTAAAACGATTGCGGCTCATAAATTTAAGGCGCTTCGAAAGATTATCGATTTCATCCAGATCCAGATAAAACATGAAGATATTGTAATGGAACGAATGCACTTTTGGAGCAAGCCGGTGATGCATCACTTTTGCTTTATACAAACATGAATTAAAGGGAGCATTCACCATATTTGAATATACGGATTAATTTCCGGGCTGGATCAAAACATCATCATAAACTGCCTTACCCAACAATTGCGAACAAAGGTTTACCGCACTTGCAAAGGCATCCTCATGAAAACCATATTTAAAATAGCTTCCGCAAAAATATACAGGGCCGGTTTCGTTGAGCTTATGCAACTCTGCCTGCGCGTTGATGGCCGCTACATCAAACAAGGGATGCTCATAGTCAAGCTCCTTAATAATGGCACTTTCATCAAGCCCCTCATGCGGATTAATAGAAACAAAGTAATCCTTTTTGTTTGATACCTGCTGCAATGTGTTCATCCAATAAATAGTGGTTGGCGTTAATTTGCCTTCTTCCATTTTTATACTATAATTCCAGCTACTCCAGGCCAGTTTTGTTTTGGGCATAATGCTCTTATCAGTATGCAAAACCGCTTTGTTATACTGGTATTTAAATTTCGATAACAGTCTTTTTTCGTCCGCGGTTGCGTCAAACAGCGTGGCTAATGCCTGATCGCCATGTGTGGCTATAATCACCCGGTCGAAAGTCTCTTGTGTACCATCAGAAGCATAAACAGTAACCTTTCCGTTGTCGCGGGTAATTTTAACAGCTTTACGATTTACGTGAATACGATCTTTAAAGGGTTTGATCAGTATTTCGCGGTACGATTGGCTTCCTTTATCTAATGTATACCACTGATGCTGCGTATCCAAACCCAAAAAACCATGATTTAAAAAGAACCTGATTAATGTCACCGCAGGGAAATCAAGCATCTGCTCCATTGGTGTTGACCATACCGCCGAGCTCATGGGCACCAGGTATTTCCAAAGCATCTCTTCACCAAAACCAAATTCCTGGATGTACTGACCAATTGAATAGTTGGCGTATTTAGGGTCATCCAATATCTTCACACTTTCTTTATTAAAACGGCCAATTTGGTAGAGCATTTTAATATATTTCGGGTTGAAGATATTTTTGCGCTGGGCAAAAAGATGGTTAACACTCGATCCGCTGTACTCCAAACCGCTGGGCAAATGCTGCACACTGAATGACATATCCGTTTTTTTTACGGGCGCCTTTATTTCAGCAAACAGCTTACACAAATTAGGGTACGTTTTATAGTTAAACACCATAAAGCCGGTATCAACATATACCGGTTTACTGTCTTCATCAACCGTAACGGTATTGGTGTGTCCGCCCACGTAATCATTCTGCTCGTAAATGGTTAAATCGGTGTGCTGATGCAAAAAATGAGCGCAACCCATGCCTGCAATCCCTGTTCCTATAATGGCTGTTTTATGCATTACTTTCGTGTAATGGTATGTAAAAATGTTTCAACCGCATAGGTTGATAGTTGGCCGCCGGGGCCATTTAAATTGTAGTCGAAACCGTGGGTGGCCCAGGGCAATTTCAGCCAATAATGTTTGATGCCATTTTGCTGTAGCTTCAGGTTAAGGCGACGACTGTGCTCGCGCGAAACCAGTACGTCATTTTCGCCGTGAATAATTAGCGTAGGTACGGATTTACTATTTACAAACTCTATTGGCGAACATGCTACATATTTTTGCGGCACCTTAAAATAAGAACCACCGATATAATCTTCCATCACCTTTCTTGAATCCATAATCAAAGGGTTTGATTTGATGGAGTAACCCCAAACCATATCTGCAGGGCCGTAAAAATCAATAACTCCTTTAAGTTTTGGTTCATGCAGCGTATAGGCTGCCAGTAAAGCAATTTGTGCACCGGCAGAGCGGCCCAGTAAAACATATTCGTTTGTGTCGATACTCAGCTCACCGGCATGCTTATCCAGATAGGCAATAGCTGCCTGTATATCTTCAACTGGTGCCGGTGTTTGGTACTTAGGTGCCATGCGATAATTAATAGCAGCTACGTTATATCCTTTCTCTGCTAAACGGGTATTCAGCTCCGGCAACTGCTGACTATCACCACCAGCCCACGACCCGCCATGGACTACAATAACACATGGTTTCTTTCCGCCGATTTTAGATGGATAAAAATCAAGCTTCAATGAAGTGTCTTTATATTGAACGTATTTAACCGTTTGATAACTGGAGTTTTTTGCCGATTTCAACAGCTTTGAAAAGCTTAGCGGTACATCTTCATCGTTCTGTTTAACATCAAAGGCTGTAGCCATATCCCCTTTAATATCCTTAGCTACCCAATATGCCCGCACAATTGGCGAAAGAAATATGATGATGGTCAACAGGCCAAAAATGGTTCCCTGCACCTGGTATTTATGAGCCCAAAAACCGGCTAGCGTTAGTAAGGTTGCAATGCCGGCAAATATTAAAGGCATTTCGGTAACGCCAATAGCCAGCAGCCAAAAATGGTATGATGGCGCTTTGAAAAAGTTAAGCAGTGCAATCAGGAAAAAAACAAGGATAAAGTAAAAGCGGATCATAAAAAGTTTTTGTTAAAAAATTGCAACGCACGATATAGCTGTCCCACTATCTTTCGGCCTTTTGAAATAGGTAGTGGCTAACAATCCATTCGTTACCATTATTATAGTTCCACAATTCGGCACAGGCCATGTAAAAAATGCGCCAGTAGGCCCACCACTTTAAAGCCTCCTTTTTACCGTAAGTTTCTTCAAAAAGGGGTATTATTTCTGCTTTGTGGCTGTCCATATTTTTTAGCCATTCTTCGGCCGTTTTGCCATAGTGGGTGCCGTTAACATGCCAGTGCTTTTTTACTACCAAATCTTCGTTAAAATAAAACATAAGGTCGTCGCTGGGCATAATGCCCCCGGTAAAAAAGTATTTGCTCATCCAATCGGTATCATCAATCACCTCAAACAAATAAGCATACTCCTTATGGGTAAAAATGTGGATAAACAATTTGCCATCATCCTTTAAAAACGAAGCTACCTTTTTAAGCAATAACGTGTAGTTGCGCATGTGCTCAAACATTTCTACAGATACTACACGGTCAAACTTGTAATTAACTTCAAATGTGTTCATATCGGCAGTAATAACCCTCAGATTTTTTATTCCGCGGTTTTTAGCTGTCATATCAATAAACATTTTTTGCGTGCGCGAATTGGAAACTACCGTAAAAGCGCTCTTTGGATACCGGGCAGCCATATACAACGACAACGATCCCCAGCCGCAACCCAGCTCCAAAACATCCTGGCCGTTTGTCAGGCCTGCCCTTTCGCAGGTTAGTTCCAGCATATCATCTTCGGCAGTATCCAAATCGGTAACACCATCTTTAAAATAACAACTCGAATATTTAAGATTTTTGCCCAGGCAATACTGATAAAATTTAGTGGGTACTTCGTAATGCTGCTGATTGGCATCGGCAGTATTAACCGCTATGGGCGATGTTTTTAACTGGCCAATTAACGACATTAAATGCGCCTGCTGCTTTTCAACGTTGCCTTTATTTTCATCATCCAGTCGTTGTTTTAATAATTTACGGATCCCTTGTCTCAATAAAAAGTCCGGGACTTTATTTTTTTCAATTAGTTTGTCGTACCACATTGTGCAGGTTTGGTTTTAGGGCTTTTTAATCAATTGTTTTCAAAGAAGCTACGTTTTTGCCTCCGCGTTGGATTTTGAAAAACAAAACTTTTAGAGCTTTTAGCTCTATTTTTATTTTAACTCCTTTTAAACCAGGGTATAAAAACACTTGTTTTTTGCTGGTAAAGTTTAAAAGCTTCCCCCTTTGAACGCAGCGACTGTGCCTCGGTAGCCGGTATGCCGGTTACTTTCAACAATAAATACAAAATAATAACCGGGCTAATGATGGCGAGGAGACCATAAGGCGCCCCCATGGCAAATACAAAGTATGATGTCCACATTAGCCATTCAAAAAAATAATTGGGGTGCCTGGAGTAGCCCCAAAGGCCCTTATCGCATACTTTGCCTTTATTATTGGCATCTTTTTTAAACGCGGCCAGTTGCGCATCGGCAATGGCTTCGCCTAAAACGCTTATCAGCCATAGGCCCGCACCCACATATTCAAAAGGCGAAAGCTCATTATTGGTATTTAGTGTGATAATAAAAAACGGAACAGCGAGCACCACATTTGATATGGCCTGAAACTGAAAAAAGAAAAAGAATTTCCGTTCGGCGTTTGGTCCCCATTCTTTGCGCAACTGCTGATAGCGCCCTTCTTCCTCACCCAAATGTTTAACAATGCGGATGGCCAGGTGCGTACCTAAACGACAGCCTGCTATAATTACCATAGCGCAAATAAGCAGTTTGCGGGTTTCAAAACCCGGGGCCAATAACAGCAGGATAACAGCTATTACCGGAAAATTATACGACCAGAAAATATCAACCACACCTGCATTTTTTATTTTATATGCCCAAAGCCACACTAAAACCATTATGCCGCAGCAGGCAATTAAACAATATATGATTAAGCTGATAACTGAGTGATTATCCATTTTGTATGCTAAAAAGTTCTTTTAAGCCCTCACCTGATTTTAGGCGAAAAAGCTGAATCAGCACATAAGCACAACTGGCTATGCTTCCTAAAGTTACCAATAATATGAGCCAAACAATTTTCAGGATGATACTTTTTTCTTTATAGCATATCCAAAAAAAGATGATGGTTACGTTGGCATAAAAATCCCACAGGGTGGCGCGCATCCATGGGATGGCACCTAAAAAGTTCCATTCTTTAAAAAGATTGCTGCTGATACTGGTGCTTATTACCACGTAGCACATCCATATAAAAAGAAAGATGAAAAATAGTTTCAGGACTTTGATCATAAACTTCGGATTGTTTTATTTAGCACTATGTGCTTTTATAAAGGCAAGCGCATCATCTGCGTGCTTTTTCCCTTGCATCATGGCTTCATAAGCAAAAACCACCTTGCCTTTTAAATCAACTATAAATGTTTCGCGGCCGGTCATAAACATCTGTTTTTTTACACCAAACAGGTGATATATTTTATCGCCAGGATCACTCAATAAAATAAATGGTAGTTTATAATGATCACTAAATTCTTTATGGCTGGCAACCTTACCGTTGTTTATGCCGATAACAATAGCGCCTGCTTTGGTAAAATCGTTAAAGCTATCTCTGAAAGAGCAGGCCTCTTTGGTACAAACCATGCTTTCATCTTTAGGATAAAAATAGATTACCAAAAACTGTTTGCCGGTATAGTCGGCACTGTTAAATGTCTTTCCGTTTTGATCTGTCAACGAAAACGATGGCATAGTATCGCCCACAACCAATGTCTTTTCGTTGGATTGGCCACTGACTGTATTCAAGAGCACTATTAAAAGTATAAATGAAACTGCAAATGCGGAGATAGATTTTTTTCTCATACAGCAACTTACGAGGAATTAATAGTAGAACGATTTATTAATCGCAATTTTTTTTATCCTGATAGTCTTTTCTAATAAGCTAAATAGGTAAGTTTCTCTATTGGAAAATATATTTTTATAAATATTTTCCTTTTTCGCAATGGAAAATTATATTTACAAGATATTTTCCTATACACGAATGAAAGAGAAAATTATTGAAACATCCCTGCAACAGTTTTTGCAACATGGCATCAGAAATATTACCATGCAAAAATTGGTATTAACATTAGGCATTTCTACAAAAACCATGTACAAATACTTTGATGATAAAGAAGAATTATTGGAGGAGTGCCTGAAAATTCATTATAAGGGAACCGATAAAGCGATCCAAAAACTACTACAGGGATCGCCAAATGCGGTTGTTTCTCTTTGCCGGGTATACTCAAAATCTCTCGAACTCGATTTTGGTACTAACCACCTCTTTTATCACGATCTAAATCATTATTATCCCGATCTGCAGGATAAAGTGATCAAACAATATAGCACCAATGCCGTCAAAATTTTAATAGCAATAATAGAGCAAGGTATTGCTGAAGGTAGTTTTCAGCCTCATTTACAACCGCCTGTTGTGTTACAGGCGCTTTCTGTTTTATACACTTCAATAACGCGATTTGATACCTATAAAAAGTTCGCGCTTAATCCAAATGATCTGATTGATCACACTATAAATATTTACTTAAAAGGCATTTGTACTGATAAAGGATTGCAAATAGTAAACCAGTTAACAGAATTATCCAATTAAACCTAAAATTATGCGTAACATTATTACAGCCTTGTTTATCCTAACAGGCATTTTATCTGCCCGCGCGCAAACAACAGATTCGCTTTACCTGATGCCGCGGCCTCAATCTGTTAAAATTGAACAGGGCCAATTTATTTTCACCAATCAATTTACCATTGGTATTGAAGGACCCGTAAGTGAAAAATTATTGACTAGCGCCAATTCGTTTTATCAGCAAGCCGGTAAACGTACCGGTATCTTTTTTCCGCAGGAATATATTTCAACAGCTGATAATAACTCAAACGCACAATTGACGGTCAGGGTTGGTAAAACCATATTGCCCGCAATTGGCATGGACGAAAGCTATAGCTTAAGCATTTCATCCTCAAAAATTATACTGAGTGCAAATACGGATATGGGCGCATTACGCGGCCTTGAAACACTTTATCAGTTAATAATGCCGGGCAAAAGTGGTTTTTACGCTCCCGCTATTGAAATTCAGGATGCTCCCCGTTTTAAATGGAGAGGAATGATGATAGATGTTGCCAGGCACTTTATTCCTTTAGATGTTTTGAAGAGAAATATTGATGCAATGGCGATAGTTAAAATGAATGTTCTGCATCTGCACCTTTCTGATGACGAAGGCTTCAGGGTTGAATCTATGGTTTACCCTAAATTACAGCAAGCCGGGTCAAATGGATTATATTATACACAACAACAGATCACGGAGTTGGTGAGTTATGCCCATGATAGAGGAATTATTATTGTACCTGAATTTGATTTACCGGGCCATTGTTCGAGTATACTCGCAGCATATCCCTTTTTAGCAAGCTATCCTTCTAACTATAAGCCATCTAAACGGTATAAGATGGATACAGTAAAAAATTTAAGTGTGATGAAGGTTATGCAAATGATCAATCAAATGCCAACGCCTACAATTGACCCAACAAAAGAAAGTACTTATACCTTTTTTGATGCCTTTTTTAAGGAGATGAGCGGCCTGTTCCCTGATGCGTACCTACATATTGGAGCTGATGAAAATAATGGGGTGGCGTGGAAACAAAATCCAGCCATTGTAGCATTCATGAAAACAAAAAAAATTAACAATACAGATGAACTACAGGCGTATTTTGTTAAAAGGATATATACCATCGCCAAAAAATACAATAAAAGATTGATAGGCTGGGAAGAAGCTTTTAACCCCGGATTACCCGAAGATGTGATCGTACAAAAATGGAAACCAGCTGTTAGTGACACTTTATCCAATAAAATAATCCATCATAACAATCAAATGATCGTTTCGGCAGGGTATTACCTCGATCTTTATTTTCCGGCGTATATCCATTATTTGAATGACCCTGTTTCGGCTAACGTGAGCACTGCTGATGCTGATAAAGGTATACTGGGTGCCGAAGCTGCCATGTGGAGCGAAATGGTAAACGATGAAAATGAAGAGATTCGTGTATGGCCACGAACAGCCGTAATAGCAGAAAGATTATGGTCGGCCGCAGATGTAAATAATGTTGATGATATGTACCGTCGTTTATGGCAAATTGATTTTGAACTGAATGACAGGGGCCTTAACGAGGACGGTAATTATATAAAAATGATTTCACGATGGACTAACGGGGCAGATGTTAATACGGTAAAAACACTTACTGATATTTATACTCCCGTAAAAGGTTATAAACGTTTAATGGGCAGCATGTTTACGCCTGTAAAAGTACATGCAACCTTAGCTTCGCCCATGGTTGAGATTGCTGATGCAGAAAGATGCGATTCAAAACCTCGTCTGGATTTCAGAAAATTAGTGGCTACTTACCTAACCAATCATGATACAGCAACGCTGAGACAGATCAAATTACAACTACAGCAGTGGCAAAATAACAAAGTAAAATTTGATGCTTTAGCGGCAAACGCTCCATATTTAAAACAGCTTTTACCTTTATCAGATCATCTTTCGGATGCTGCAACAATTGGGCTGGAAGCATTAAACGGACAAGGAAATAAGGATGAGCAATTGAATAAGCTTCAGCAATTGGAACTACCCTTAAACGAGGTACAGCTATCTATCCTCCCCGAAATAGAAGCCTTGGTTATCGGCAAATTAAAAGATGAACCGACAGTCTATCCCCTGTTTTAATTGATTAAATAGCCATAAAAAAGCCGGACCTTCAAAACGAAGGCCCGGCCATAGTTGATTAATAAATTGTCTTTCTGTTAAACTAAATTATTTTTAATGTAACTGTAGCTTTTTGTTATACTATCGTAGGGATCGCCCGGGCAAATATCCTGTTCAACAAAGAAATATTTTAGCCCTGCTGTTTTGGCGTGTTTAAATATTTTCTTAAAGTCGATAATACCATTACCAACCTCGGTAAACATTTGTTTTGGCGTATTATCCATATCCTTTAAATGCCATAAAGGGAAACGGCCCGGATGCTCATTAATCAGCGCAATAGGATCTTGTTTGGCCTTGGTAACCCAATACATATCCATTTCCATTTTTACCAATTCAGTATCGGTATTGGCAAGCAAAGTTTCATACGGATACTTTCCATCCTCCTGTATAAATTCAAAATCGTGATTGTGATAACAAAGTTGAATACCTGCTTTTTTGCAAATCTCGCCGGCGGTGTTTAAATCACCACCTATCTTTTTGTAATGATCAAGAGTCCCGCGTTCGGCAGGAGAAAGCCAGGCGCAAACCATATATTTAATGCCCAATGCCGCGGCATCATCAACAGCCTTGTTCCAGTCATTTAATATGGTGCCTTTCATATCCTTGCCATCTTCGCCTAAACGATAGTGGCAGCTTGGCATCATCAAGCCATTATCCTTTAAAATTTTGGAAAAGCTCATGCCATCCATTCCATAAAATTTTTCGCTACCGGTGTAGGTTGCACCCTCAACAGAGTTATAGCCTACCTGGGCCACTTTAGCTAAAGTAGCGGCCGGGTCTTTGCCCATGTAATCGCGCACGGTGTATAACTGAAGCCCGATGTATTTTTTATCATATGCAAATAATCTGGGGGCTGCTAACAATCCAGCCGAAAGCACAGCCGAAGTTTTAAGAAATGATCTTCTGGTAGTCATAATTTTAAAATTGGTTGAGGTAAATATAGTGTATTATTGACACAATCAAAATATGCAACTGATTTGATACAATTAAATTTGTGAGCAGGTAGCAGGCACAATAAAAGTAGATGTAATGCGCGAAACCAGCTTTGCATCAGCATAATCCGGGATGGCACTTATCTTTTTCCACTCCGGGTCATTGCCAAAAGCTTTCCAATGATTATCATGCGCGGCCATATCATCAAAAGTTACCATATAAATTAAATTGGGGCGCAGTTCGCCAATAATTGTCTCACCAAAAAATACCGGGTTAAAGCCCAGGCGTTTAAAAATATTTATCTCACCTGCATCATTAAACATTTCCAGTTTCTTTTTTCCGGCAGCTTCACTTGCATGCTCGTAACGGCGCAATTCAAAAATGCGCGGCTTCTTTTCAGGCGCCTGCAATACCGGCGTATGCGCAAATGCTTTCAACAAAGAACTTTCAATCCGCTCATAAGCGGGCTCCGTTGCCGGGGCATTTAAATAGGCATCACCCGCGGCCAGGTATAATTTATCAGCAGCCAGCTTGTCGCTGATGGTCATCAAATCATCCCATGAGTTGTAGGGGATAAAAGCATATAATTTTGTTTGTCCTGTTGGTTTAAGCTCAGTAAACAAACCAATATGTTTGCTTCCATATCTATTCAATGCAGGGATAAACGCATTGGCAAAATATTCCTCCACTATTTCTTGTTGCTGGGCATTTTTTAAAGTATAAACACGCAATTCATAAAATTGGTGGATACCCGTTTTATGAATTGCTGCTTCACTTATTTGTGGTATAACTGCACCTGCGGCAGTGGTTATTAAGGATGCTTTTACAAAAGAGCGTCTTTTCATAGTTGTTGGTTGTGATGATAAAACTATAAAAAAAATTGCCTGCAACATAGCCGATGATGCACTGTTTAAATTATTAGCCAAATTGCCTTTTTACATACAATAAACATTATTTTACATAAACTTGTATCCTGATCTAACCAATCGAGTTTATAGACTGTATGTTTAAGCCCCGGACTCAATTTTATTTGACCGGGATCAACATATTTATGTACCCAATTGGCGGATCGACAACTTTAGATTCACAAAATGAACGACCAATTTTACAGGCAGATTTTTGACAAACACCAACACGTTGAGGCCACACCCTCAAATAAGGAGATTACCGCCTGGGCCCTGCGTGTTATCCGCCTATTATATCCCGAACAGTCGAAACAGGTTTTCACTTCTGTAAATCAGTTAAAAGATGAATTTAACCGGTTAGAGGATGAACTTGTGCAGGTAATGGACGCTACCAAGGCTTGTCAGAATTGTGATAATGAACGGCTGGCCCAATCTTTTTTTGAACAGATGCCCCATTTATATGCCGTATTAAATACCGACATACGGGCCATTTTTGATGGCGACCCGGCTGCAGGCAGCGAATTTGAAGTAATACGTACCTATCCGGGTTTCTTTGCTATTTCATTTTACCGCCTGGCAAACAGCTTATACAAATATAATGTGCCTTTGCTGCCGCGCATCCTTACCGAGCATGCACACTCTAAAACAGGTATTGACATTCATCCGGGTGCTCAAATAGACGAGTACTTCCATATAGATCATGGTACTGGTATTGTAATAGGCGAAAGCTGTATTATTGGTAAACATGTAAAACTGTATCAGGGAGTTACACTTGGCGCCCTAAGTGTTGCAAAAAACATGGCCAACACCAAACGGCATCCAACAGTAGAGGATCACGTAGTAATTTATTCGGGCGCCACTATTTTGGGAGGCGAGACCGTGATAGGCCACGATAGCGTTATAGGTGGCAACGTGTGGCTCACCAAAAGTGTGCCCCCGCATTCAACGGTATTTCATAAACCCGAAATCACCGTATTAAATAAATCAAAAGTTTAAAATTATGGCAGGTATAATTGATCTGATAGGCAATACGCCTATGGCCGAAATAAAACGACTGAACCCTAATCCTAATGTGCGCATTTTTGCCAAGCTGGAAGGAAACAATCCCGGCGGCAGCGTAAAGGACCGGGCCGCTCTAAATATGGTACGCAGCGCACTGGAACGGGGAGATATTAAAGCTGGAACCAAACTGATTGAAGCTACCAGCGGTAATACCGGCATAGCTTTGGCCATGATAGCCTGTTTATACGGGCTGGAAATTGAGCTGGTGATGCCATCCAATTCAACCCGCGAGCGTACATTAACCATGGAGGCGTTTGGCGCCAAAGTAACTCTGCTGGATGGTATTGAACTTTGCCGCGATTATGCTGAAGAAAAGGGCGCAAGCGGCGATTTTTTTTTACTGAACCAATTTGCCAATCCAGACTGTTACCTGGCTCATTATAAAACTACTGGGCCCGAAATTTGGCGTGATACCGAAGGACAGATTACCCATTTTGTGAGTGCTATGGGTACTACAGGCACTATTATGGGTAACTCCATCTATTTAAAAGAAAAGAATCCGGATATACAGATTATTGGCTGCCAGCCCACAGAAAATTCGTCGATACCGGGCATACGGCGCTGGCCGGTTGAGTACTTGCCAAAGATATTTGACCCTAAGAAAGTTGACCGCGTAATGGATATTTCGCAGGAAGAAGCTACGCTAATGGCCCGCAGAATGGCGAAAGAAGAAGGCATTTTTGCCGGGATGAGCAGTGGTGGTGCTATGTCTGCTGCTATACGACTTGCGCAGGAGCTTAAAGAAGGCACTATTGTATTTATTTGTTGCGATCGTGGTGACAGGTATTTGAGCAGTGATTTGTTTGGGTGAGATATTGGCTTTTAGGGTTAAATTATTAAAATGATGTCATGCCGAACTTGTTTCGGCACCTCATATGCAAAGTGTACACCAAGCAGGCCGCTTGTCCTGTGGGGTGCCGAAACAAGTTCGGCATGACAAAATTTATAAGCCGCTATTTCCTTACAACTTCCTGGCTTCTACACCTTCATTGGTGATTTTCACCGGCTGTATCAAACCATCTTTATCAAAATACATTTTATCAATACAAACCACACGGTGATTACCATCGGTTTCGCCCAGTGGGCGGCGGTGATAGACAATATACCATTCGTTGGTGCCCGGAATGTTGATTACCGAATGATGGCCCGCGCCTGTTGCTATAGCAGGATCTTGCTTTAAAATAGTAGCAATGCGTTTAAAAGGACCCGTTGGGGTATCGCCTATGGCATAGGCTACGCGGTAATCGGGTCCAGTCCAGCCGCCCTCGCTCCACATTAAATAATATTTGCCTCGGCGTTTAAACATTACCGGCCCTTCTACATAATCTTTTGGTGTGATATTCTTGTAGGAGATGCCATCAGCAAACGGAACCACGCCGGTAAAGTCATTATTCAGTTTGGCAATATTGCATTGCCCCCATCCGCCATAAATAATATAGAATTGCCCGTCATCATCCTTAAAAATAAACTGATCTATCGGCTGCGCCTTGTTATAAATTTTACCGATGAGCGGCTTGCCTAAATAATCTTTAAACGGCCCTTCGGGCTTATCAGCAACGGCAACGCCTATGCCACCAATTTCTTTGGTATCATCATGAATATCGTTTGCTCCAAAAAACAAATAGTATTTGCCGTCCTTTTGTGTTATAGCGGGCGCCCAGAGTGCTTTTTTTACCCATTTTACGGCGCTTGAATCAAGCACATGGCTGTGTTTTGTCCAATGCACCAGGTCGGTTGATGAAAAGCCATCCATAAAAACCTGTTCATTATACGGTGCGGAGTAAGTAGGATATACCCAATATTCGTTGCCAAATATTTTTGCCTCCGGATCGGCATACCAACCCGGGAAAATAGGATTACCTGAGTACTCCTTTTTTTGCGCCGATGCTGCACTAACGCAAAAAACCAATACCAAAAGAAAAGTGTGTTTAACAACCTTCCGCATGATGTTTGCCATGATCCGGGAATTATGAAATTATTTGTTAGGTTTACTTTTATTGCCCCAGCGACGTTTTTGCGGTCTCTTTCTGGGATCATGTTCTTGTTTAACGGCTTCTATCGATTTTAACTCATCCGGCACGTCAATTAAGCGAATCGGCTTTTCAATTAACTGCTCAATATTTTTCAGCTTACGCTCATCCCGATGATTAACGAAGGTGATGGCGGTTCCTGTGGTTTCGGCACGGGCGGTACGACCAATACGGTGAATATAATCTTCAGGGTCGCCAGGCACATCGTAATTAATTACCAGGTCAATCCCTTCCACATCAATTCCGCGCGACAGTGCATCGGTACCGATAATTACAGGTAACTGCTTATTTTTAAAAGCAAGTAAAATATCCTCACGCTCTTTTTGTTCCAGATCGGAGTGGAATGCGCTTACTTTAACATTTGCCTGCTTTAATTCTTTAGTGAGCGATTTTACGATTTCTTTGCGCGATGCAAAAATAATAGTGCTCACAAACGAACCATTTTTTAGCAACATTTGCAGTAATGGTGTTTTCTGCTGATCGTGGACGCGATAAATCTGCTGATCAATCCCCACTGCCGGCTGCGATAAAGCGATATTTATTTGTGCCGGATTATTCAGCACCGTTTTAGCTAAAGACCGGATACGACCGGGCATGGTTGCCGAAAACAATAACGTTTGCCGTTCTTTTGGCAAATAGCTAATGATCTTCATGATATCATCAGAAAAACCCATATCAAGCATGCGGTCGGCTTCATCCAGTACCAAATGCTTTAAATGATGCAACTTTAATATGCCCGAAGTAAGGTGTGCAATTAACCGGCCCGGCGTTGCAATAATAATGTTCACATTATTTTGTATACCCCGGCGTTGCTGCTCGTATGCGGCGCCATCGCCACCACCAAAAACAGCAATGGAACTGACACCGGTAAAATACGCCAAACCCTCTACCTGCTGGTCTATTTGCTGGGCCAGTTCGCGGGTAGGTGCTAAAATAAGCGTATCAATCTGGTGCTTATTGCCGTTGCTGATTGCGTTTAAAACCGGCAATAAGTATGCTCCGGTTTTACCGGTGCCTGTTTGGGCGCAGGCAATAATATCCTGTCCGTTTAGTATGATAGGGATGGCCATCTCCTGTATTGGTGTAGGGTTTGTAAAACCCATGCTTAAGATGCCCTCTAAAAGTTGCTCGTTGAAATTAAAATCCTGAAATGTCACTATAGTTTTTATGGTGAATGAATGCAAGGTAGCAAAAAATTGTTGTGTTTGTGATATTTGGCCTATTGAATAAGGGCTGGCGGATTGAATCCGCAAATAAACTACCCTCCAGCAAGCACAAAAGGTTCTTAATTATTTCAGCAAATTATAGGCAATAAAGCTTGCAACATATGCCAAAACGGTCATGTAGGCGAATTGGATGGCAGGCCAGCGCCAGTTTTTTGTTTCGCGATAAACTACCGCTACGGTACTGGCACATTGCATGGCAAATGCATAGAACATCATTAACGAAAAAGCTACAGCCAGCGAAAACACAGGTTGCCCGGTTTGGGCATTAGTGGCCGTTTTCATTTTATATTGTACCGATTCCATTTTTTCGGCACTACCTTCTACACTGTAAATGGTAGCCATGGTACCCACAAATACTTCGCGGGCCGCAAAAGAAGTAATAAGGGCAATGCCTATCTTCCAATCAAAACCCAATGGTCTTATAACCGGCTCAATTACATGTCCCAGTACACCTGCATATGAATTTTCAAGCTTTTCGGAGTTGATGGCCCTGGTTAAACTATCCGGACTAAGATGTCGAGTATATTGCGGCTTACTATATTTTTGTTCGATGGTTTTAAACCGATCACCGGGTCCGTATGATGCCAGCACCCACAATATCACGGAAACGGCGATAATTACTTTTCCGGCTTGAAAAACAAAAGATTTGGATCGGTCATACATAGAATAACCTACATTTTTCCACCTGGGCATGCGGTAAACCGGCAACTCCATAATGAAATAGCCACGCTCACGTCCTTTTAAAATCAGCTTAAATACAAATGCTACTACAATTGCTGATATCAAGCTGAAAACATACATCCCAGTAAGGGCCAAACCCTGCATATTTAATACCCACCACACATTGCGGTTGGGCACTACCAAAGCAATCAGTAAGGTGTAAATTGGTAAACGGGCCGAACAGGTAACCAGCGGGGTAACCATTATGGTTATCATTCTATCTTTCCAGTTTTCGATGGTACGCGTACTCATAATAGATGGTACGGCACAAGCAAAGCCACCTATTAGCGGTACAACAGATTTTCCGTTAAGGCCCACTTTACGCATCAGCTTATCCATCATAAACGTAACACGCGACATGTAGCCGGTATCTTCCAGTATTGAAATAAAAGCGAACAGAATAGCAATTTGCGGAATAAATACCATTACCCCACTTAAGCCGCCAATTACACCATCCACAACCAAACCGGTTAACGGGCCGGCAGGCAGCAATGTATGCAGGGAGCTTTGCAGCCAAACAAAAAAATCGCCAATAAGTTCCATCGGGTATGCCGACCATGCAAAGATGGATTGGAACATAAACAGCAGTACACCAAAAAAGATAATAAACCCAAACACCTTATGGGTAAGTATTTTATCAATTTTATTACTGGTAGTTTCAGACTGGGCAGTTTCAGGAACTTTTACGGTATCATAGAGCAGATCGTTAATAAAATTGTATCGTGCTATCGTTTCGGTAGCTTGTGCCTTTTGCGAATGAAACGAGAATTCTTTTTCAAGTTCTTCTATGCGATCGCTTTGCTCAGTTGACAGAAATTTTACGGTTTCATGCTGATGCGCCAGTTGCAGGGCATAATACGGATTATTAAGGTTGAGCTCGGCACTAATCTGTTTTATTATACCGGGTGCAATCGTTTCCACATCAATGGAATCTTCCTGTAAGGCTATTTTATTGGCAAATGCTATGGCTTCCTTTAGTTTATCAATGCCTTCGCCTTTACGGGCGGCAATGGGAACTACCGGAACGCCTAATTTTTTTGAGAATAAATTAATGTCAATGTTGATACCCGATTTTTTTGCCAGGTCCATCATATTGAGGGCCACAATAACCGGAATTTTTAAATCGGCAACCTGGGTGTACAGCAACAGGTTTCTTTTCAGATTAGAAGCATCAAGTATCACCACAATCAAATCGGGTGAATGTGGGTTGGCCTTATCGGCTAATACCGAAAAAACGATGGATTCATCCTGACTTTTAGGATAGATACTGTATGTTCCGGGAAGGTCGATAATTTCGGCGGTACGGCCATCAGAAAGGGTGGAATAGCCTGTTTTTTTATCAACAGTTACGCCCGGAAAATTTCCAATTTTTTGATTTAAACCGGTTAGTGTATTAAAAAGAGTTGATTTACCGGTGTTGGGGTTTCCTACAAGAGCAACTCTTAAGTCGGCTTTCAATGAAGTAAAAACTACTGCAAAATAATAGTAGAAGCTTCAAATTTGCGCAAGCTTAACTGGTAGCCTGAAACTGTAACAGCAATAGGATCGCCTAATGGTGCAACGCGCGAAATTTTGATTTCCTCACCCGGTAAACATCCCATCTCCATCAATTTTACCGACATTTCTAAATCAGTAAATTCTTTTACTATCCCTGTTTCGCCTATTTCAAGTTGTGAGAGCTTCATCATATCATTAATAACTTAGTCAAATATAGACCTTATTTAAATTAAATCCAAATAAGATTAATAATTGATACCACTTTTTTACGATATGAAAGTCATTTTTTTGTTAAGCCCTTTTTGCATTTGGAGAATTGTGCGTAACAACACTAAAATGAGGGCAGTGGCAGCTATGAAAAATGCCACATGATGAAAGAGAGATCAAGGCCACAAAACCTACAATAATCCACTTATTTTTTAACATATCTTAATGCGCTAAAAGTTACCAAAACACTAAATGCACCCATTGCGGCCCCAACAGCATCGGCAAACAGATCGTTCCACTCGCCATCGCGCCAGGTAAATACCAGCAATTGCAAAAGCTCAATGGCCCCGCCATATGCAATGGCAATAACCGTAAACAGGATGATGTCTTTATACGGCAAATAAGGTGCAGATTGTTGCCTTATAAAGCCATTACAGTAAAATACAACCAGCACAAAAAAGAAACCGCAATGCACCAGCTTATCAAAGCCCGGGAAAAATATTGGCGACTCGGCAAATTTGCCAAGATGAACGGTGCACATTACAAAAATAAATAAGGCCCACAAAATAGCAGGCCCGTAATATTTAAATAATGTTTTCATTAAACACCAACAAGCGATTTGTAGCTATCAGCCGATAAAAGGCTCTCTACGCTAGCCACATCAGCTAAAGTAATCTTTACCATCCAACCTTCACCGTAAGGATCAGAATTCACCAGCTCAGGTTGCTTATCGAGTGCCGGATTAACTTCGGTAATAGTTCCGGTAACCGGCATAAATAAGTCTGAAACGGTTTTAACGGCTTCTACTGTACCAAAAACTTCATCTTTGGCAACTTCTTTACCTAACGAGGCGATATCTATATAAACAATATCTCCTAATTCGCGCTGGGCAAATTCAGTAATGCCTATATAGGCATCATTGCCATCAACTTTTATCCACTCGTGGTCTTTGGTATACTTTAATCCTGATGGAAAATCCATATTCTTTAAATTTAAGGCTCAAAAATAATAAAACTTTAACACAATGCCATTTATTAGTTAGCTGCTAAAAGTTCATTTTATCTGTTATCTTTATTTACCAGTTTTAATAACTTAAGCAGCCTTTAAGCGTATACATATAAGTAACAGTCGTCAAACTGCTATTGAAACTATATGATTTATAGTTTGTTGATATAAACCAATACTAATAAAAATTCTGCAGATGAGAAATTTGTGTTTTGGTATGGCCTTATTGATTGTTGTATTAACCATACAGGGATGCAACCATAGGGGTAAAAACAGTACACCTGTAAGTACCGACAGCATTTCGAGTGCTGATAGCTTAAAGGCCGTAAACGACACCGCCCTTAAAATGAGCGTGCCTGTTGATAACAATGACGTTACTTTTGTTACCCAAACCATACGGGCTTGTATAACCGAGGCCGAATTAGGGAAACTGGCTATACACAACGCGCAAAACAAAAGGGTTAAGAACTTTGGCGCCATTATGATAAAGGATCTTAATAAAGCCCATAGCAAATTGGTTGTGCTTGCAAACAGCAAAAACATTCCCCTGCCAACCAATCCGGATACTACTCAACAAAGAACATTAAGTGAATTTTCAAAAAAAACAGGAAAGGATTTTGACACCGCCTATGTTAACTATATGATAAGCGATCACAAAAATTACATTGCTGTTTTTGAAAATCAATCAAAAAATGCGTCCGATCCGGATATTAAAAAATTTGCCGCTAAATCATTAAGAGATTTGAAAAACCATCTGGATGCTATTATGATTATTCACGGGAGCATGAATTGAGCGGAAGGAGCCGAAAGCAGAGAGCGGAAAGCTGAAAGCGGGGAAAGCTGAAAGCGGGGAAAGCTGAAAGCAGAAAGACCAAAGCAAAAAGCTAAATGCAGCTTTTTGCTTTGGTCTTTTATATTATTTAACAGTGCGTTTCGGCATTGAGCTTTCCGCTCTCTGCTTTCAGCTTTCAACTCAATCCTCAACTACTTCGCTGTTGGGGCTGCTGATTTCGGGAACTTCGTGTTTAAAGTACCGTTTTTGATAAATCAGGATCATGATTACGCCAACAGATATTGCTGCATCGGCAAGGTTGAATATCGGTTCAAAAAATTCAAAATCCTGCCCATGCCATACGGGAAACCATGACGGATAATGACTTTTCACCAGGGGAAAATAAAACATATCAACCACGCGGCCCTCAAACAAACTACCGTGCTGGTAAATTAAGCCGTAAAAGGTTGAGTCGATTATATTACCTAGTGCGCCCGCAAATATTAAGGCCACACACATAATTAAAACGCGGTGATATTTGTGCTGAATAAGGTAAACCAGGCCATACCCAATGCAAAGTACCGCAGTAATGCGGAACAGTGTAAGCGTTAGTTTTCCGGCTTCGCCGCCAATTTCCCAGCCAAAAGCCATACCATTATTTTCGGTATAGCGCAGCATGCCGTATCTACCTAAAAAATGGATTTCGGAATTGAAATCCATATGCGTACGTACCCAGGTTTTAATAATCTGGTCAACAACAATAATTACTGCAACTAAAAGAAAGGGTTTTAGATAAACAGCCTTCATTTATTGTTTTAATTTAGCTTCCATACTTAATGTTGTATGTGGCACTGCTCGCAAACGTTCTTTAGGAATCAGTTTACCGGTTTCGCGGCAAATTCCGTAAGTTTTATTTTCAATACGTACCAAAGCTGCCTCAAGCTGTTCAATAAACTTTTTCTGACGGGCAGCCAACTGATTGATCTGCTCTTTTTCGAGCGTAGCCGATCCGTCCTCCAATGTTTTATATGTGCCTGCAGTATCATCGGTACCGTTGGCATTGGGTGAACTCAAAGAAGTTGCAAGAGCATTTAACTCTTCTTTTGCAGAACGCAGCTTATCGAGTAAGATACCCTTAAATTCTTGCAAATCTGATTCAGAATACCTGGTTTTTTCGTTTTCTTGTTTCATTTATATTTTACTAATAGCAATCAAAATTTCATTTTCATCAATCAAGGCCAATTCGCCTTCATTTAGTTCATTATCAAGCACTATGCTCTCTGCTAAAATTTCGGCGCAAATATATGATAAATTATTATTCACCGCTTCTGTTATAAAAGCATGGTCTTTAAGCCTTACATTTATCTTGTCGGTTACTTCAAATTCTTTTGATTTACGCAAATTCTGGATACGGTTTATTAACTCCCTTGAGATCCCCTCCTGTTTCAATTCGTTGGTAATGGTAACATCTAAAGCAACAGTTAGTTTTCCTAAATTTGCAACTTGCCATCCCGGAACGTCTTCTGCGATGATTTCTACGTCGCCAATAACCAGATTGTGACCGGTTGGCAATGTTATTGAACCTTCATTTTCCAGTTTCGCAATATCATCCTGATCCAGGTTTCCAATAGCTTCGGCAACGGCTTTCATATCCTTGCCTACTTTGGCGCCCAGAGCCTTAAAGTTTGGCTTTATCTTCTTTTTAATAAAGCCGGCGGTGTCGGTTATGTATTCAATATCTTTGATATTAGTTTCAGATAATATCAGGTCCTTTACCTGGTCAACCTGCTTTTTGAAACTTTTATCCAGTATAGGTAGCAAAATTTTGCTTAAGGGCTGCCTTACGTTGATGCTTACTTTTTTACGAAGCGACAACACCAGCGATGATATATCCTGTGCCATTTGCATACGTTCTTCCAGCGCTTTGTTTACTAAATCTTTATGGTATTCAGGGAAATAAGCCAGGTGAACAGATTCAAATGCCTCCTTGTGTGTTACTTTATTTAAGTCGATATATAAGCGATCGGCAAAAAACGGCGCTATCGGCGACATCAGCTTGGCAATGGTTACCAAACAGGTATATAATGTTTGATATGCCGACAGCTTATCCGCCGAATTATCAGACTTCCAGAAACGGCGGCGGCTTAAACGCACGTACCAGTTGCTTAAATGTGCATCAACAAAATCCTGTATGGCCCGGGCAGCCTTGGTAGGCTCAAAATCGGCATAAAAATCATCAACTTCTTTAGTAAGCGTATTCAATAAGGAGATGATCCACTGATCTATTTCGGGGCGGTCGGTTATGGCAATTTCGGCTTCGCTGTATTTAAACTGATCAATATTGGCGTATAACACAAAGAAAGTGTAGGTATTATACAAAGTACCGAAAAACTTACGGCGCACTTCATCAATCCCTTCAACATTAAATTTCAAATTGTCCCACGGCGCAGCGTTGCTGATCATGTACCAGCGTGGGGCATCGGCACCAAACTGTTCAATAGTGGCGAATGGATCAGCCGCGTTGCCTAAACGTTTAGACATCTTATTGCCGTTTTTATCCAGCACTAATCCGTTTGAAACCACATTTTTAAAGGCGACGCCTTTGTTGCCTACTTTTTCATTTACCTTTATTACCTCTTCACTTACTTCGCTCAGCATTACGGCTATGGCGTGCAGCGTAAAGAACCAGCCACGGGTTTGGTCAACACCTTCTGCAATAAAATCAGCCGGATACGCGTTGGCAAATGCCTCTTTGTTTTCGAAAGGGAAATGCCATTGGGCGTAAGGCATGGCGCCGCTGTCAAACCAAACGTCAATCAAATCAGGCTCGCGGTACATTGGCTTGCCGGCTGATGACACCAACACTACATCATCCACATAAGGGCGGTGCAAATCAAAGTTTGAATCCTTTAACGATTCAATGATTTCTTTGTCTTTTGCTGATTGTTCGTCAGATAAAGCACCGCTGTTCACTGCCAGTACCAATGCTTCCTTCAGTTCCTGTATGGAACCAATGCATCTTTCTTCCGGACCATTTTCCTCGCGCCAGATCGGTAACGGTGTACCCCAGAAACGTGAGCGGGACAGGTTCCAGTCCACCAAATTTTCCAGCCAGTTACCAAAACGGCCCGTTCCGGTCGATTCAGGTTTCCAGTTAATGGTTTTGTTTAGCTCCACCATTTTATCCTTCAACGCAGTAGTACGGATGAACCAACTATCCAGCGGGTAGTACAAAATCGGCTCATCAGTACGCCAGGAGTGCGGGTAACTGTGTTCGTATTTTTTTACATCAAACGCTTTGTTCTCGGTTTTTAGTTTTATCGAGATCAGTACATCGGTGGCTTTAAAGCCCGGTGCTTCGCGTTCTTCTTTGTTATAATATTCTTCTTTAACGTAGTAGCCGGCAAAATCGGTAACCTCGTCCACAAAACGGCCCTGCTTATTTACCAGGGGCACCTCTTTTCCAAATTCATCCACCACCATTACTGATGGCACATTGTTTTCCTTACAGGCTCTAAAGTCATCCGCACCAAAAACAGAGGCGGTATGTACTATACCGGTACCGTCATCGGTAGTAACAAAATCAGCCGGTATTACACGGAAAGCATTTTTTTCCAGGTCCTCGTTAGTTACATAAGGCATTAGTTGCTCGTAGTGCATACCCACAAACTCAGCGCCTTTATGAGTACCTTTTACCTGCCACGGGATAATTTTATCGCCACCGTTGTAGTCAGCAAATGAAGCGTTTTCGCCTTCTGCTTTAAAGTATTTGCCTACCAGGTCCTTGGCTAAAACTACTGTAACCGGCTCAAATGTATAGGGATTAAAAGTGCGGATGCTTACATAATCAATTTTTTCGCCTACAGCCAGCGCGCAATTTGATGGCAGGGTCCATGGGGTGGTTGTCCATGCCAGTATGTATACGTCAGTATCAGCATTTTTGAATAAAAACTCCGAATCTTTATCGCGTTTTACCTTAAACTGTGCAGTAATGGTGGTATCCTTCACCATTTTATAGGTACCCGGTTGGTTGAGCTCATGCGAGCTAAGGCCGGTGCCTGATTTTGGCGAATATGGCTGTACGGTATACCCTTTATACAATAAATCTTTATTGTATAGTTGTTTCAATATCCACCAAAGGGTTTCAATGTATTCATTTTTGTAGGTGATGTACGGATCTTCCAAATCAACCCAATAACCCATTTTTTCGGTCAAATCATTCCACACATCGGTATAGCGCATTACCTCCTTGCGGCAGGCGTCGTTATATTCGGTTACCGAAATCTTTTTGCCAATATCTTCTTTAGTAATGCCTAAAGCCTTTTCAACGGCCAATTCGATAGGCAAACCATGAGTATCCCAGCCGCCTTTTCGCTTAACCTGGTAACCTTTTAATGTTTTGTAACGGCAAAAAATATCCTTTATGGCGCGGGCCATTACGTGGTGAATACCGGGCATACCATTGGCACTCGGCGGCCCCTCGTAAAATGTGTACGGGTTATTGGCCGGGCGACTGCTAATGCTTTTTTCGAAGATGTTATGCTTCTTCCAGAAATCAAGAACATCCTTGCCGGTTTGTGATAGATTTAACTGTTTATATTCCTTGTACATCAATGTATTCCACCTCAAATTTTAGAGGTTGCAAAAATACGGAAATTAAGATAAAAAGTGTTATATAAGTGTGAAATTGAGGGAGATTTTTATTGGGGAGCAAATAACGATGGGTATTAAAACCCATCGTTATTTGCAGATGTTAATTACCGGGCTGCTCCAGTTTTTTGATGATGTCTTTACCTGATTGGCTGTTGGGGTTAAGCTGTACCGATTTCTTATAGTTTAACAGGGCTTTTTCTTTATCGCCTTTGTCGGCATAGGCCTCACCTAAACTATCAAACACATTCCATGAGTTGGGGAAAAGTTTGGTATTGTATTCAAAAACAATAATGGCGTCGGCCATTTTATTTTTGCCCAAAAAGTAATAACCAATTTCGTTTAATGTGTTTTCGTCATCAAAACCATATTCCTCGGCGTGCGTCTTTTTTAAATCATTATAAAAAGCAATAAACTGATCGCCGGTTAAACTATCCAGCTTGTTTTGAAAGCTGATTGATATTGATTTTGCCGGTTTAGCATATGGCTGATCATCCAGAATAGCTTGTATAGCTGTGTTAAAATTATATAAGCTTACATTTTTGTTGTTGGTAAGCAGTATTACTGTGCGCCCTTTCGGTGGATCAGATACCAGTAAGGCCTGATAATCGTAAGCGGTACCATCATGACTGTGGCTGATCAATTTATCCCCATCCATGTTGCCTCCGCCTAATCCGGATTGCTTACCAGGCGCTATGGGTATTAAAATATCGCGGGTTGATTGCGGGGTGATGAGCTTAAAATTGGCTATCGCTTGCGCCCATTTATAAAAATCGTCAAGCGTAACGGCCGTCCAACCGGAAATAGGAATAGAGATCGCATCAGGCTGAAGATTTTTGTCGTAGCCCCGGGCCATCAATGGCACGTTATCGCCTGGGTCAACCAGAGAATTAGTCATGCCGCAAAGCGCAAGTATTTTTTGCTGCACAAACTGGTTAAAGGGCATACCCGTTATTGCTTCAATAATGCGACGACGCAAAAACACGTTATTGTTATTGTAAGCGTATTTACTGCCCGGTTCAAAATCAAGGGTTTTTAGCTGCATTAAATCGGCCATGTTATCGGCATCGGTTTTAACGGTTTTCCATTTTACATCGGGTATTCCGCTGGTATATTGCAGCAAATTTTTTATGGTGATAGTATTGGCCCAGGCCGGTAATTGAGGCAGGTATTTGGAGATTTTATCATCCAAACTAAGTTTTCCCTGGTCTCTTAGCATCATCAGGGCTACAGCATCAAACTCCTTAGCTATTGAACCGATATGAAACCTGTATTGGGTGGTAAGCGGTGCTTTTTCCGAAGCATCGGTAAAACCCATGGCAGCTTCATACAAAACCTTACCATCATCGGCCACCAAAACATTGCCTTTAAAAAGCCCGAGTTCATGTGCCCTGGCCATGTAAGCCTGTATTTTTTCGACTTTGGTAGTTTGCGCCGTTACTGCACTGGCAATAAAACACAAACATAACCATACAAATCCTGCGTGTCTTTTCATTTTGATTGAAGCAATTTTCAAGTAGACACACCAAATGCATTTTTAGTTACAAAAAGGAGGAGATTTTTAAATATAGATAGCGATGGGTTTAAAACCCATCCTACGGAAGGAGATAAAACAATAATAACTTATTAAGCCTTTTTCTTCTTTTTTGCAGGAGCCTTTTTAGCTGCAGGAACAACAGCGCCTTTAACTTTATAAACAAATATAAAAATAAAGGTAGCTACGGCTGATCCCTGCTGCATAATCAAATCGCTTCGAACCAGCAAAACAAGCGGTTTGTAAAAGAAGTGATATAAAGCGATGAACACTATTTCTGCACAAACAAATATGAGCAGGCGGTTTTCGGTAGTGGGTTTTCTGAGCGACGGGATGAAAGTCAGGGCAAGCGCCATTAAAACCCAGGATGCAGCATTAGACCGTGTAAACAACCAAACTCCCGAGAAATAAGTTTTGATCAGTGTACCATATTGCGGAAATGCAATGCCGTGATTAAACAATGGATAAATGCTGTATAAAATCATATAAACAAGCGGTGCAAGTAACGCTGCGCTTAACCATACTTTTAAACTATATATAAATGCCTGTTTCATTTGTTTGTGAGATATTTTTTGTGGTAAAATTTAATTGGCAAACGAATATATGCAATTTATGGAAAATACCAAGAGCAACGCCGCCATTGTGGTTGGTATTTGATATCACGACAAACGAAACAATATTTATTGTTATAATTAGCAAGCTAAAATCTCTTTAACTGCAGTTATAGCGGCTTCATACTGAAATTTAAAGCCATTATCCAACAAACGTTTGGGTTTTACCCAGCGGCTTTTCAAAATCAGTTCTGTTTCTGTGCCGATAATAACTGCTCCGGCTTCCAGCAGCCATTGCGGGGCGGGTAATCCCACAGGGCAGCCTTGGATTTTGCGAATGATGTGCATCAATCGATCATTTTTTACGGCGTATGGCGCAGTGCAATTAAAAGCACCATTTAATTCCTGGTGATCTGCCAGCCATTCGGTAATGCGGGCAGCATCGTGCTCGTGTATCCATGATACATATTGTTGTCCGTTACCCTGTCTGCCGCCGATGCCTAATTTTGTAAGGTTTAGCAAGCGGGGGAAAACGCCATCGGTACGACCTAAAACTATTCCCATTCGCAGGGCTATTTTTCGTGTTTTTGAGGTGGTGTATTTGTTAAAAGAGTCTTCCCAGGCATTGCAAACATCAACAGAAAAGCCACTGCCAATTTCACCAGTTTCTTCGTCCTGCGGATGATCTTCTGCGTGGCGGTAAATGGTAGCAGAAGTTATATTGATCCATAATTTGGGTGGTTCAAACAAATCGTGGATCACTTCGCCCAGCAATTCTGTTGGCAATAGTCTTGAAGCAAAGATTTCGGCTTTATTTTTCTCGGTATAACGGCAGTTTACATTTTTGCCGCAAAGGTTAATCAGCATATCCGCATTAACTAGCTCTGCCGTCCATTTGCCGCGGGTTTTGCCATCCCAAACAACGGTGCGGATATTTTTTTCGGTTAGCTTTTCATGGCGACTTAATATCACTATTTCATCAGCTTTGTTTGCATAATATTTAGCCAGTACGGTACCCAGGTAACCGTTACCACCAGCAAGGACTATTTTCTTGTATTTCATTTGTTTGGTTGATTAAGTTGATTAGGTGAGTGGTTGATTGGGTTTTAATTAGTTTAAAATGATCACCAAAATCGCCAGCCTATATAAAACCCATGTTATGCTTAATGTATAGCCAATGCTCAAAAGCTTGCTGCGGCGCAGGTGCTCCAAAAACATGAGGCCGGCAACAACCATAAAATACATGGTGTATATTATTGGGTTTAGGGTGATCCAGTGGTGTAAGGCTAATGGCATTAAAAGTAGCAGGCTTCCGGCAAAAGAAATGGTCATCATGTTGCCGAGATAACTCCACAATTTGTCTTTGGCAAAGGCACTGATGATGATACCCTGGAAAATAATTTGTCCACCACAAATAAAGTATTCGCGGTAAGCGTTTCCGGCAGGCACTACCCCACTTAGTAAATGAGCATAGGCCGTAAGAATATAACCTGTACAAAACCAGGTAAGCAACAAATAAGCTATACGATAATGCAATTTGAAAGTGGGTTGATAGGCATAACCATCGCCACTAGCCGGAGCAGGGATAATTACCCTGCGGTTATAGCTGATGAATGCATAAACCTTGCTCATTAGCCAAATAAATGGTTTACATAAAAACAGGGGCGCAAAAGCCGGACAAGCATTACCTAAAATTTTAAAGATGCTTTTTACACCATAGGTAACTTCCCCATTTTGAAGGTTTACCAGGGCAATTTCGTTTACGGCGCGTTGTTTATCAATTAGTGGACAAACCGTATCCATGTTGCTTTGGTAATCTCTTCTGCCGTCTTTGGGGAGCATACCGGTTTTTACAAAGGCGTTGGTATACAGATTACACATGGGGCATTCGCCGTCAAAGAGCACCATGTGATTTTCCAATGTTTTCATATTTTCAATAATTATTGAAACTTATAATTAAAAAATAAACCGGAATAAAATCCGATTGTGCTGTTCCCCGCTTTTGAAGAATCAGCATACAAATATAATTATATTTTTAAACTTTCAATAATTATTGAAAATAAAATTAAAGAAATACCACTTTCCTAAAACTTCCCCACAACAAAAAACCCCGCAACGTTAGTTGCAGGGCTAAGCTTAGCTTATAGTTTATGTTTATTTGTTCTTCAGCTCATCAATAGTTACCTGTGGTGTTAATGAGGTAGTAACCTTTTCGGTAACAATTTCTTTTGCAAGATTAAAAGAAATGGTTTTTGCAATGTCTGTTGATGATGTACCTACTTTAATCTTATACTCTCCGGCATCTGCAATCCATTCTGCTTTATCAGTATAGAAAGAAGCCAAATCAGCCGCGCGCAGGGTAAACACCAAAAACTGTGATTGACCCGGAGCCAATAAACCGGTTTTAGCAAAAGCTTTCAGCTCACTTTCGGGCTTGTCGATATTTTGGGTTGGTGCGCTTAAGTAAAGTTGCACTACTTGTTTACCCGCTACTTTACCGGTGTTTTTTACGGTTACCTTAACCGTTATATTACCGTTAAAAGTGGCTGAACTGGCTTTAATGTCACTCAATTTAAAAGTGGTGTACGATAAACCGTAACCAAATTCATACGCTGGTTTTACTTTAAAGGTATTAAAGTAGCGGTAGCCAACGTAAATTCCTTCTTCATAAGTAACTTCCGATGGACGGCCCATTAACATATTTGGTTTCTGGCCATCAGGCATCGGAAACTCTTTGCCAGGGAAGTTTTTAACGGTTGGTTCATCTTTATAATCCATAGCAAACGTAGTTGCCAGGTGACCTGACGGATCAACTTTTCCACTCAATACATCAGCAATAGCGTTACCTGCTTCAAGGCCTGGTTGCCATGCTAATAAAATGCCGTCAACACTCTCTCTCCAGCTGGCAACTTCAATAACGCCACCGATGTTTAAAATCACAATCACCTTTTTGCCTTTTGCATGGAAAGCCTGTGAAACACCCGTAATTAGTCCTTTTTCGGCATCAGTGAGGTGATAATCATTATCTACCTTGCGGTCGGCCCCTTCACCTGCATTTCTGCCAATAGTAATTATTGCGGCATCGGCACCATCAGCTTCCTTTGCCAGCAATGCGCTTGCATCCATCTCCGGAATTGGGGGTGGCGCTACAAAAAAGCTAACATTTTTTGGTTGTTTCGATTTTGCATCAGCAATGTAATCAGCATAACTTTTAGCTAATGCTTCCTGCACTTTATAACCCGCATTAGTTAATCCCTGTACCAACGAAATAGTATAAGCTTTGTGAACATCGCCACTACCGGTCCCGCCAGCTATAATATTATATGATGTATTACCAAAAACGGCTATCCGTTTTCCGCTTGCCAAAGGCAGTGATTCACTATCATTTTTAAGCAATACCATACCCTGCGCAGCAGCTGAGCGGGCAACCCTGGCATGGGCAGCCAAATCAGGCTTGTCTGAATATTTGTATCCTTTAAAGGTTGGCGATTTTAGGATGATTTTTAAAATACGCTCAACATTGGCATCCAACTGTGCCTTACTTAAAGTACCATCTTTAACAGCCGCTACAATAGCATCAGATTGATCAGGATTACCCGGCATCAACAAATCATTACCGGCATTCATTTGGGCAACAGCATCATGACCGCCAAACCAGTCGGTCATTACAAAACCTTTAAAGCCCCATTCATTTTTTAAAATGGTAGTTAACAGATCGCGGCGTTCAGAAGTATAAGTACCATTTACTTTATTGTATGATGACATAACAGTCCACGGTTGTGATTCTTTTACGGCGATAGAAAATCCTTTCAAATAAATCTCGCGCATTGCTCTTTCGCTCACAATAGTATTTACACTATTGCGGTTAGTTTCCTGGTTATTAGCCGCGAAGTGCTTGATAGAAGTACCCACACCGTTCGACTGTATACCTTTTACTATCGCAGCAGTCATGCTACCTGCTACCAATGGATCTTCTGAATAATATTCAAAATTACGGCCACCCAGCGGGTTGCGGTGGATATTTAAGGCCGGGCCCAATAATATATCCGCTCCATATTCACGCACTTCGTTACCAAAGGCCACCCCTACTCTTTTTACCAGGGCAGTATCCCATGATGAAGCCAGCAATGTAGCAACCGGGAACGCTGTCGCGTAATAGGTTTTTGGATCATTAGGACGCTTTGGCTCAATTCTTAATCCGGCGGGACCATCTGAAACGGTTATCGACGGAATTCCCAAACGCGGAATAGCGTGTGTTCTGCCAGCCGCACCTGGAACCTTTTCGGGTATGTTATAAGCATCAGGATCGGACGGAGGTAATATAAAGCCCCCTATATCAATCGGTTCTGGTTTCTTTCCTTTGGCGGGAGGTGGCACACCGGGCATTTTGAAGCCCATACCTACTACCAGTTTAGCTTTTTCTTCAACAGTCATCGCATTAATAACTGCTTTGATGCTGCTTTTACCCAGTTGGGGTACCGGCTTTTTGTTTTGTGTTTGCGCGGTTGTCATTGACGAACCTGCCAGCACAATTAATGCAGTTATCACCGCATATTGGTAACGTATCTTCATGAAATTTTAATTTTGTTGGTTTATGTTGGAATTTGTTCAATTATAACAATACTCGCTATTGTGTCATTGATACACAATGGTAGATATTATTTTTTATAATAACAAGAACAATAGATGAAAGAGCAACAAACGTCTATATAAATAAGTTTGTAATCTATTAAAGTATATTTCAATATACTTTTTAATCCTTTTGTAATAGTTTACGATATTTAAGGCTGCAAAAAACAATAACAGTACTTTAGCGCACTACATTTTTAAGAGGCATGACATTTAGATCAACGTACCAGGGGGCAAGTGCAGCAGCACCGGCTATTGAAAAGCATTTTTCAAAGCTTTTAGCTACCGCTTTGCTACAGGGCGATAATGAAGAGCTAGCCCCGGAGCCGCCTTTAAGAGTAGTTGAAGCCATAATAGACGTGGCCTTTTGGGCAAGTTTACGCCGCGAGGAAGGCCGCTCGCCGCAAATATCCATTGCTTATTTGCCCCCAATATTGGCTGGGCAGCCCTTAATTTTTGGCGAAAGCATTTTGTTAACACCCCATGTACTTACCAAACTGGCTCCGGCCGTTGAACGATCAGGCATACACCTGGGCGTTTGGGAACAGGATGGCGAGCTGTATGTTTGGGGCACTACCCGATCAATCCCCGATTGTTGTTTTGTGCTGGAAGTGATAGAACCCGGATTAATGGTGGTAAAGCATCGCCGTATTAAGGGTTTCGGCAAATTCATTAATGTAGCGGTATTAAAGGGCGATGAAATAAAGATTATTGACGAGCATAGCAAAAGTTTGCCCGACTGCCCCGCCATGCTTACTACCTTGCTCGATTATAATTCCCCATCCGGCTGGAATGATTCTGTTAATGTTTTGGTGCAACTCGCTGCATCCATGCGCTCACACGGGCATGGAGGTATCTTGCTCGTGGTACCTACAAATGGCAACAATTGGCGCGATTCCATTATCAGTCCGGTTACCTATCCGGTTGTACCTGCCTATGATCAATTGAAACGATTAATGGGCGAGGTAGTTAATGAGCGCAGTATGATTTTATGGCAGGATGAAGTTAACCGTACCGTGGATGCCGTTGCCGGCCTTACCGCAGTTGATGGCGCAACAATTATTAACGATCAGTTAGAGCTATTGGCATTCGGCGCAAAAATAGGCTTGTCGTCAAATGGCTCGCCCGTTGAAGAAATGCTGATCACCGAACCGGTACTGGGTAACGTTGCCACTATTATCCACCCATCGCAAAACGGGGGAACAAGGCACTTATCAGCAGCCCAATTTGTATATGATCAGCGCGATGCCATTGCATTGGTATCATCGCAGGATGGACGCTTTACCATATTCTCCTGGTCGCCCTGCGAAAATATAGTGCACGCACATTCTGTTGATGCCCTTTTACTGTAACAGTTGGCTTTTTTAGATACCCGAAAAGATAGATTGAGCGGCATCGCCAATAAATGGTATTGCCTTTTTTTCGCCGTTAATTGCGCCAATTAAACCAATTATCCAGATAATAAAAAGCGCCAGGTATACAATATTCATCAAAGAATATAAAGAAAACATACCTGTTGACAGCCAAACGAGTCCCAAAATGGCGGCCACAACAAACCTTAACACCATTGAAACGATGTGAAACAACAACGTTTGCCTCATTTGGTAGGTTGCTAAGCTGGTTCTGTTATTTACATAAAATGCAAAATAGGCTATCAGCCAGCCAATGATAGAAAAGTAACTGATAATGCCAGCCATTTTTCCATTACTCTCGTTTACAAAAGGAGAAGTAGGTTCCATATGATTTTAGGTTGATTAATTGTTTATTAAAAGTAGCACTATTTAAGGGATAGCGATTTAGAAATGCTATTATTTATTTAAAAATAAATAAAACATTAACGGAATTGCTAAGTTCTTGAAAATAATGTTAATACAATTTTCATTGTTAACATAATGATAATGTTAACTTCACATTTAAATCACATATCTTTGAATAAATACAAGATTTTTTATGAGTAAAAGTAAACAGAAATCACCGGTTAAATCGGCCAGAAAAACTGCAAAACAGGCGATTCAACAGCGTTTGATCACTGAATTAAAAAAAATATCAAGTCAATTTGGGCAAGACGCTGAAAAGTTGGCTAAAGAAATAGAAAAAGGTTCTAAAAAACTGGCTAAACAACTTACTAAAGGGATAAAAGAGCCCAAAGCTGAAACCAAGGAAGAAGTAAAGGAAACCAAGCCAGCAGCCAAGGCACCAAGCCCAAAAGCAACCGAAACAGCACCGGCCAAAGCTGCACCAACCGAAAAAGCGGCTGCAAAACCAGCTGTTAAAGCGCCCGCTGCTACAGCAAAAGCAAAACCAGCCAAAGCACCTGCAGCAAAAACAGTGGTTAAAGAAGATAAAGCATCTTAAGCTTCGTCTTTCCGAATTCCATTTAAAAAACATTCAATCACATTGAAAAAAGCCTATCGTTTTGATAGGTTTTTTTTTTGCCCATAAATTAACTACCGGGTTCATAAATCACTTTTAAATTGTTTAAAGGGTTCTTTCCCGAAAAAAAGTTACCCGGGCACTCTTTTGGCATGAAATAATTATCCTTCGGGTTAAATTATATTCATAAAATGGAAGAAGAACGAATAATTGTACGCCTGGCAGGAGCCGGCGATGTAATTTTTGCAAAACAAATAACTGATGAAATGGAAGCTTCTGCAATTGTGCGGGGCTCCGGAATAAGTAAAAGATCTCCCGAATCAATCTGTGAAAAAATCCTTGCTGGCAAGGCTGTAATAGCACTTACCGACCAAGGTTGCTGGGTCGGATTTCAATATATCGAGGTTTGGGAAAACGGCAAATTCATATCTAACTCCGGTCTCATTGTTTCTCCTCAATATCGCCATGCCGGCGTAGCCACAGCCATCAAAAAAAGCATTTTTAATTTATCGCGCAGCAAATATCCTAACGCCTGCATTTTCAGTATTACATCGGGCCTGGCCATTATGAAACTGAACACGCAACTGGGTTTTGAACCGGTTACCTATTCTGAAATAACACATGATGAGCAATTTTGGGCGGGATGCAAAAGCTGTGTGAACTACAACGTACTTAACGGCAAAAACAAATGTAACTGCCTATGCACCGCCATGCTTTTTGATCCGGCTGAGATTAAGGAAACCGTAGGTAGCACCGACAAAAAGGCAGAGCTTCCTGTTATTATGCAATTTATGAACTAAAACACATTGATTATGCAAACACAACACGATCAGGTTATCATGCCTGATGAACATATTACAGATCACCTGTTTCATGATACGCTTCAACTATTAAAAGATCTGATAGCCACCCCCTCCTTTAGCGGCGAAGAATCTTTTACAGCAACCCTTATCCAATGTTTCCTCCAAAACAGAGGGGTGCAAACTCACCGGATGCTGCATAATATATGGGCCTTTAATTATTATTACAACCCTGCAAAACCAACCATACTTTTAAATTCACATCACGACACAGTTAAGCCAAATAATCAATATCAACGCGATCCGTTTCAGCCATCTGTAATTGGAAATAAGTTGTACGGACTGGGCAGTAATGATGCAGGCGGGTGCCTGGTATCGTTACTTGCCACTTTTCTTCACTTTTATAATCGCAGTGACTTGGCTTTTAACTTATGCTATGCGGCAACTGCCGAAGAAGAAAATTCGGGTGACAACGGTTTAAAACTGGTGCTTCCAGAATTGGGTCATCTTGATTTTGCAATTGTAGGAGAGCCTACCCTGATGAACATGGCCGTTGCCGAACGCGGCTTAATGGTTCTGGACTGTGTTGCCACAGGGAAAGCCGGTCATGCCGCACGGGAAGAAGGGAACAATGCCATTTATATTTGTATAAAAGATATTGACTGGTTCCGTAATTTTTCCTTCCCCAATGTATCCAATACGCTTGGCCCGGTTAAAATGTCGGTTACGGTTATTAATGCCGGCACCCAGCACAATGTAGTGCCCGGAACATGCAGTTTTACAGTTGATGTAAGATTGACGGATGCCTATACTTGTGATGAAGTTTTGGAAATTGTACGCCGGCATGTAAGCAGCAAAGTTACACCACGATCATTTTATTTAAACCCTTCGGTTATTGATTTAAGTCACCCTTTAGTGCAGGCTGGCCTTATGGCAGGCTGTAAAACATACGGCTCGCCAACCACATCCGACCAGGCTTTATTAAACATCCCATCGATAAAACTTGGGCCCGGCTCATCAGCCAGGTCACATATGCCCGATGAATATATTTTTATAAGCGAAATTCAACAAGGCATAAAAACGTACACCTCCATATTAGAATTATTGGTACTGAACCTTATTAATAACCACGTTGAAGAAGTGTATTAAAACAAAAAGCGATGACTCAGGAAATACAACCCTGAATCATCGCTCCATTATTTTTTATATAGGCTTGTTATTTAAATAAATGCAAACACGTTTTGTGCAATCTGTCCTAACACAGGTATTGGTTTTTCTTGAGCATTTGACGCCGCATTTAACCCGGTAACCCACAGAAAAACAAATGCTACTGTTAAAAATATTCTAAAATAAAAAAGAGACATCATTCCTGATGATTGCCCCATGGCATTGGCAATTAATGACGAGCCAAACCAAACAATCAAAAATGTGATGTACAGAAACAACGACTGCCTTAAATGAAAAGCACTTAGTTTTGTTTTATTAGGCTGATGAAAACCAAAATAGCCTATGGACCACCCTATAACAAAAAAGTAACTAACCATACCTGCGGTTCTTCCGCCATCCTCTATCCCAAAAAGGTATTTACGTTCCATAAAAGTGTTTTAATCAATTCATTGTCTTTTACGCACAAAATGAATACATGGTTTCTTAAAAATGACTGCAAATCAAATATTTCACCTGTTTTTTTTTAAGCCAACAAGTCTTGCGGCTTTAAATCATTCCGCCAATTCTTTAACTTTTGCCAAAACCGATAACAGTTCTTCAATATTTATGGGTTTTGCCAAATAATCATTCATGCCGGCATCCAGGCATGCTTCCTTGTCTTCGCGTAGAGCATTGGCCGTTATTGCAACAATTGCAGGCTGCTTAATGTTAGTATTCCGTATTATTTTTGTTGCTTCAAGGCCGCTCATCCTTGGCATTTGAACATCCATTAAAATCATATCATACACCCTGTTATCCATCATTGCAATAACCTCTAACCCGTTTTGCGCCAAATCGGCTTCATATCCTAACTTGCTGAGTATACGCAGAATCAATTTTTGGTTAATCATATTATCTTCAGCAACCAATATCTGTAACGGATGTTTTTGGGAAAAGTTATTATCTAAAAGAGCCTGAACCGGTTTTTGAACTGGTAATTCAATTCCCTTTTTTAATGCTGCTTGCATTACATCATGCAACTGCCGCTGTTTTACCGGCTTGGTAAGCACCGCCTTAAACAGGTCGGGATATTTACTCCTCGTTTCATCGCCAACAGAACTCAATAAAACTATCGGTACTATTTCATGCTTTTTTTTGATATGTTTGGCTAGTTCGGCACCGTCCATTTGGGGCATTTGCATATCGCTGAGCACTAAATCAAAACTCTCCTTTTCCATCAGGGCCATTGCCTCTGGCCCCGATGAAGCAAGAAATGGAAGCATTTGCCAATGATCCAGTTGCAGTTGTAAAATCCTTCTGTTTGTATCGTTATCATCAACTACCAATATTTTCTTCCCTTCAAGTTCAGGCAGATTCATATCCGCATAAGTATCCAACTGTTGTTTGCTTACTTCGGCTTTAATGGTAAAGTAAAAGTTTGTACCAACGTTTAATTGACTTTCCACCGTAATATTTCCATGCATCAAATTAACCAGGCGTTTGCATATGGCAAGGCCCAAGCCTGTGCCACCGTATTTCCGCGTGGTTGATGAATCAACCTGCGAAAACGAATTGAACAACTTGGGAAGCTTATTTGCCGCTATGCCAATGCCGGTATCCCGCAGCTCAAAAACCAACTCGGCGATGTCAGCCTGGCTTCTGATCAGGGACACGCCCAAAAACACTTCACCTTCGTGTGTAAACTTGATTGCATTGCCCAACAGATTAATCATTACTTGTTTTAATCGCATGCTGTCGGTTATAAGCAGCAAAGGCACATTGTGGTCAATATGATAAACCAGATCGAGACCCAGCTGAGCCGCGCGGCCGGCAAACATATCCATTACCTCTTCAATACATTTCCGCAGATTAAATTCCTGCGGGTCGAGCTCCAGTTTCCCGGATTCAATTTTCGAAAAATCAAGAATATCATTTATTACATTTAGCAGCGTTTCGCCGCTATTGCGTATGGTTTGCAAATACTCGCTCTGCTCCGCATTTAATAAAGTGTCGCCAAGTAATGAAGCCATCCCCAAAACGCCATTCATAGGCGTCCGTATTTCATGACTCATAGTAGCCAGGAAAACACTCTTAGCCTGGTTTGCGCGCTCTGCTTCTTCTTTGGCTAACTGTTCCTGCCCTTTTTGAATTTCCAGTTCATTATTAAGCTCAAGCAGTTCTTCCGATTGACCATGCAACTCTTCTGACTGTGCCTGCAACTCCTCGTTAACTGCCTGCAACTCTTCATTAACCGCCAACAGTTCTTCCGAACGGTGATTAAGGTTTTGGATATAATTTTTGATGGTGGTTTTTAAAAGATAAAAATCATCATACAGCTTTTTTATCTCGATACTGTTGGGCACAATACTTTTTTCGACCGGCATTAATTGGATATCCCTGAAATCAGAACTGATAAAAGCTTCCATTTTTTGGTTGAGTTCCTTTATATCACGCGTCAGGTATTTTGAGAGGATAAGGCTCAAAGTAACCACAACAAGCAGCAAAATTGTTGAAACACAAACCAATATGGTTTTAAACCTGCCTTGCAGATGTATTATCTCCTTATTTGTTAGTCCCTGGGTTACCTGGTAAACCCTGTTGAACTCATTAATTTCATGCTGGGTTAGCGGCACAATTCCCGCGTCATGAAATATCCCCAGCTCGTCTGTATAATTAACCAAATCGGTAAATGACGTTTTATAGCTGATTAATTGAAGCTTTGTGCGATTCTCTAAATTTCTTTCATTTATCAGCGAGTCAATGGTTCCGAAAAATTGCTGAGCATACATCGTTTTACCACGCATAATAAAATCCTTTTCGTGCCTGCGCAGCTGTAAAATATCAACCCTGGCAACTTTGCCCGAGTCTTCAACCCAATGCGCATGTTGTCGCATCAAGCCCTCGGTTCCGTAATCCACAAACCCTTTCTTTAAATATAATTGCTTTAAAACCGTGCCCGATGCTAGTGTTGAATGGCTTATTTTAAATAGCGTATTTATGTTTTCTTTAACATTAACCTGACTAAGCCCTGGAGCCTGTTTAAGATCTGACAAGTTGTTTATGATGCATTTTTGAAGTGAAATAAACATGTTTATATTCTCCTCCTGGCCTGTTTTATAAAACGAAGGATTATGATACCCCGTAAGCATAAATTTTTGCAGATATGCCGAGCTTTCGAGATACTGAATTTGAATATGGGTAAGGCTATCTGAAAAGTATCGCAGTTTTTTTTGTTTTTGCTCAATAACCAGGTAGGTTATCAACCAAACAAATATTACTGCTACCAGCGAAAAGAAACTTAAAATGAGCCTTAGTTTGTAGGATATTTCCAGGTTGAATTTGAAAAATTTCATTGCGTGATTATACGGAATCAAGTATGCGGAGTTGTTAAGTCAACATTAACTTTATTCCCGAAATCATCTCTAAATCAGCCACCTGCTTCTTCACAAATTTGTTGAACCCTTAAAACCGGATTAAAGTAACTTTATCTTCGAACGATACTAACCAATGTAGCCATTCTGTCCCGCAGATACATGATACAAACAAAACACCCCGGTACAGCTGAAACAATGACTATTGTAGATCAATAAGTTAACTTCAAACCTGGGCCATGCTGGGACAAGCTGATACAAAAATTTGCAGAAATCTTTCTTTTAGTGGGACATCAATCTCCCCGTAACGCTATCGAACATAAGCTGTTCCGTTTACAAACACGATATCAAATTCAAAACTTTTCAATCTTACACTGGTTTAAGTTTTCAACTTAGGTCTAAAATGTGTTAAGCTTTCAGCTTAACAATATAAATCCGTCCGCCAAAACGTCTTTTGCTTGCCTTCTAACCGGTAACTTCTCTTTTAACAGTTTTCATACAAAATCAAAAACACAAGGCCTCAATTAGTACAGTTTACCTACTTTAGCTAAACAAAGAGCCACGCGAATTAGCCATAAAAACAATCTTATTTGATGATATATAAAAAACACGATCTCAAGGAAGTTTCCCGGTTCTTTCTGCGTTTAGGTTTCACAGCCTTTGGCGGCCCGGCGGTGCATATCGCCATGATGCGCGAAGAGGCCGTTGTTAAACGCAAATGGATGAGCGACCAGCACTTCCTTGATCTGGTTGGTGCAACTAACCTGATACCGGGTCCGAACAGTACCGAGATGGCCATTCATATCGGCCAGGAGCGCGCCGGCTGGCGTGGGCTACTAATCGGTGGCTTATGCTTTATTATGCCCGCTGTTTTAATTACGCTTTGTTTTGCCTGGTTGTACAAATCTTACGGTCACTTGCCTGTAGTGCAGCCTTTTATTTACGGGGTAAAGCCTACAATTATTGCCGTAATTATTGCAGCCATTTACCCACTGGCGTTAAAATCTTTGCAAACAGTAGAGCTGGGAATAATAGGGCTAATTTGCCTGGCACTTTGTTTCGCCGGTATTTCTCAAATCATTATACTTTTTGGTGCCGGGCTGGTGGCAATGGGTTTGGCCGTCATCCGGCTTAAAAAAACCAATACGCTCTACTCCTTCCTTCCTTTAACCATCTTACAAACAAACGATAACCGTTTTCTTTCCCCTGCAAACATCAGCCTGTTCCTTTCTTTTCTTAAAATTGGCGCCATTTTGTATGGCAGTGGCTACGTTTTATTTGCCTTTTTAGATGCCGAACTGGTTAGCAGGGGCCTTATCTCACACCAGCAACTGATTGACGCTATTGCCGTGGGGCAGTTTACCCCTGGTCCTGTTTTTTCGTCGGTTACTTTTATTGGCTACCAGGTAAACGGCGTTAGCGGGGCAGTGGTTTCCACCATCGGTATATTTTTGCCCTCGTTTCTGTTTGTTGCCTTTTTAAATCCGCTGGTGCGCAAAATGCGTGGTTCAAAAGTATTTGGGGCCTTTTTAAATGCGGTTAATGTGGCTTCCATCGCACTGATTGTTTTTGTGTGCTACCAATTAGGGAAGGATAGTATTGTTGACTGGCGGACAATTTTAATAGCCGTTTGCAGTGCTGTGGTGCTGTTCAGGTTCAGGAAAATTAATAGCGCTTTTGTAATATTGGGCGGTGCAACTGCGGGGTATTTATTGTTACTTATTTAGGTTGATATTTGATTTACTTTTTATGCTGCAACGCAGCACGCGGATAAAAGGATCAACCAGCAATGGTCCGGTTGATCCTTTATAATACGGCGTCAATAAAATTTATTTAAATCCGAGGTCCAAAGAAATTACGTTTGATACCAAATCGGTACTTTGTGCATAATGTCCGTACCTTATTTCCAGTTCATGCAATCCCTGCCATCCAAAAACGCCTTTAGGTGGCGCTACCCTGAAACCTACGCCAAAAAATTGACTGTGGAAATCGGCATATTCATAATTGCTGGTGAAATACTGCTGTGTTGGGCTAGCCTCTTCATACGGTGAGAAATACCTGGCTGCCGTTTGTGTATAATACCTGTAAAAAGGAGAAATAGAAAAGAACGGAGAAACTTTGTAAACAACCTCCAGATTAGCCGTACTTGATCGCACGCCCCAACTGTCCGCATAATAGCGGTAATATGAACGGAGGATAATATTATCGCCCAAAAAGTAATTGGCCCTAAAACCCACCGGCAATTTAAAGCGCGAGGAAGGCAGCTTTTCAATTGCATCACTTCCGTTAGAGAAGTAAACCCGGTGAAATGGCAGACTTAGTAATCCATTTTGACCGACAACATCCGCCAAAAATGCAATTTGCAACCTGGAATTAATAATCTGCGAGTAGGCAAAAGAGGCATTATAGGTTTTACGCGGGCTGGTACCGAAGTTATCCCGGTGGCCATCATTGCCATGGTCGCCATAATTATTGGTTATGACTGTAGTTGCCGGCATTAAATCAGATGGATAGATCAGCCTAACATTATCAAAATAGCCCTGTAATTTCACACTGAATTCGCCATTTTTATTATCCGTTTTTACAGAGTAATGCACATCGGCACCCAATGACTTATAGTTATACTCGTTGGATAGGTAAGCTCCTACGCCAAAAGTATTGCCCGTTTTTGAATTTTCCACGGTCCAGTCTGCCGATGGATAGATCCTTGTACCCGAAGGACTCGAGGCGCCGGTTTTAGATACATAAGCCTGCGATGCCGCAGTATGGTAGTCAAAACCAAGCCCGAGAGCAAGTGTGTTTTTATTATTGTTATGATTGGTCCATACAAAATTTAAATCGAGGCCATTGGCAATATCGGTTACTTTTTCGGTTCCTATGCCTCCGGTAACAGCAGAATGATCGCCGTTTTGAGAATAATAGCTCGTAACAAAATTGATCTCATCCAGTCGCATCTTCCTCGGATTAAAATGTGTAGAATCCTGCTTGGGTGTGCTATTGATGATATAGGGCGACTTGTTGACTGTGCTATCCTGTTTCGCCTGCGAATAGGCATTGAGCCGGCACAAAAAAGAAAATCCAAGAATGGATAAATATATTTTTTTCATCGATGATCAGGGGTTAAAAAAGCAACTAATTACAGCCGCAGCCGCCTCCGGTTTTTCCGGCGTTGGCACCGGAAGCCGCTTCCCGGTACGATTGGAAATTCAATTCATTTTTCTCAACCTTCCGGTTGCTCAATGCCATTTCTGAATCATTGATCCGGCTTTTCTGGTATTCTTTTACGTTCGCGCACGAAGCAAAAGAAATAACCATCAGCACTCCTATTGAAATTTTCGCTATCTGATTGATCATATTATACTGGGGTTATTCATCAGGATAAAAATAGAATGATGTTGATTTTAGTTGGCTATGCCCGAAAAAGAAGCAATCTCGCTCACAAAATTTTCAGGCGATTCATTCGGAAAACCATCCCAGGCTTTGATAACTTTACCATGTTCATCCACTAAAATAGTATAAGGGAATTTGCCATCCGGGTTATATTTATCAGCCAGTTCCTCGTTCTTTTTAGTTTGCTCTTTGCTTAGCTGGTTTTTTTTCTGCCGAGGGAAGTCGGCCCTTACCAGTACAAGGTGCTCCGAAGCATATTTTTCAAAAACGTCATTTTCTAAAATTTCTTTTCTTTCGCGGATACAAGGTCCGCACCAATCTGAACCCGAAAAATTGATAAGGATATATTTATGAGATTTTGCAGCTTCTGATACAGCTTCGTTAAAATCGCCCAGCCAGGTAATATTAATAGTTAAACCTAAAACAAAAAAGATCAATAATAATTTCATGTTGTTATTTTTAAAAGTAAACTCCTGCCAGGGATATTAAATATTATAGCTGTTAACAAATAGCCTTTGAACATTTTCATAAATACAGCTGAACGGTGTTATTTAATTTGCCGATAGAACATGATTTTATCAGCTTTATTTTGAGGTATTCTGTTAATGCCTCCAACTACTGCAACGGCAATATTACCCCAACAATCTGTACTTTACATGAAAAGCGCACCATCTTAACAAAATGGATTAAAAAACATTTGTTTTAACATCTATTTTTAAACAAATCGAAAATAGGCAGGGATATTGAAGTAAGTCTGAAGTTGACTGTTAAAAAGTGTTAAAACCCAATGATAGCATCATTGATGTTCTTCAATTGCCTAACTAAAGCATGCGCTTTAAAAATTTATTTTGAACGAGTGCAGTTCGTCTTTGAAATCGTAATTAATTTCCCATGCATAAAATTTGCATATATTTTCAACCAGCGTTAAGCCTAAACCTGTTCCTTCAGATTTACTGTCTTTTTTAAACCGCTCAAAAATGGTATCCTTATTTAACGCAACCGGGGTTCCGGTATTTTGAAAAATCAATTCGCGCTCATTTAGTATAATTACCAACTCGCCATCATCTTTATTGTGCCAAATGGCGTTACTGATCAAATTATTAAGTAAAATATCAATCAAATATTTACTTGCAAAAACGTCCTTCGCACTTAACCTTTCGTTAACAGAAATGCGTTTAGCCAAAATCAGTTCATTAAATTGTTTAATCTTATCAGCTAATAACACACTTAAATCAATGGTTTCGCTGCCATTGATCATGTTATTTTCAATTTTGGTTAATAACAAAAGCGTCTGGTTCAATCTTGATAATTTTCCGGTAGCCGCATAAATATCTTCTATTTGCTCATAAATTTCGAGCGGCAATGTTTCATTTTGGATCAAAATATCCAACTTTGATGTAATTACCGCAAGAGGTGTCAGCATTTCATGCGATGCGTTGTCGGTGAGATCCTTTAAGTTCCGGTAATCATTACGAACCCTTGCCGACATGCTTTCTACAGCGGCGCTTAATTCAATAAATTCGCTTACCTGTCCACCTGATAGCTTAAAGTTTTTTTCTTCGGAAATATTAAATAGTTTAATTTGCTGCAATAAATCATAAAAGGGTTTCCATAATCCATTTAAAAAATACCTGTTCGCTAAAAACAAAATCAGTAACAGGCCCGCCATTAAACTCAATGTAATAACACCTACAAACTGCAACAAATATTCCGTACTCTCCCTTGAAACGGAGATAATCACCTTATAATCCGAACCATTTAAACGGATAATACTTTCTATTGCACGGCCAGGTTCGGCTTTTTTTTCTTTTGGGTTGATATAGGTAGTATCAAAAAAACGGGTTTCCAGGTTTTTTTGATCGGTTTTCGTAAACACCGTTTGATCCTCGTCAAAATCCACTTGTTTGGGCAACTTATTGTTCGTATTTACATAATCTTCTACTTCCTCAATTTCTTCAGAAAGGTCCCGGTCCAGCTGTTTTCTGGCAATATAATTTATAGCAAAAAAATAAATAGCTGCGCCAATAATCAGCAGGGTGACAGTAATCAGGATATTTGTCCGGTTATAATGTGCCGCTAACTTCATGCTGATATAAATTTATACCCAATACCGTAAACCGATTGCAGGTAATCTTTTCCATTAGCTTCCAATATTTTCTTCCTCAGGTTTTTAATATGCGTATAAATAAAATCGAAATGACTGTGCATATCCATTTCATCTCCCCATAAATGTTCGGCCAGCGCCATTTTTGAAATTACCTTGCCCTTATTGGCTATAAAGTAAAGCAGCATTTCATATTCTTTTCTAGTTAAAATAATAGCTGTGTCATTAACCGTTACGGTTCGGCCCTGCAAGTCAATGCTAATTTCGTTAAAAACCAACAGACCTTTGTTGCTGCCCATTTTTCTGCGCAAAACAGCTACTACCCTCGCCTTTAGCTCGGCCAAATGAAACGGCTTAGTTAAATAATCATCTGCTCCTATATCTAAACCTCTTAACTTATCATCCAAAGAATTGCGGGCCGAAATAATAATCACCGATTCGTTTTTCATCTTAGCCCGCAGATACTCCAGGATAGTAAAACCATCCCCATCGGGCAAACCAATGTCCAACAAGATACAATCATACTCGTACATGGCTAATTTGCCCATTGCAGAATTAAGGTCGCGGCAGCTCTCACATATATTGCCATCATCACTAAAATAGGTGGTGATATTTTCCCGCAGCCCTTGCTCGTCTTCTATAATCAGTAGTTTCACTGGCTTGTTTTAAATTCAAACTTACTTTATCATCTTGAAGAAATACTGAAGACAAAGTACTTATTCAAAATCAATTAGAGTAACAAAGCTGATACTACAGAATTACTACATTTTGCAGTTTTAATTTTGAGCCGAACACAAATCATTCACACATAATGAAACCTATTGAACCGGTACGCAAAACTTCATTATCGGTTAATGAGGTGAAAAAATATTCCCCCTCGCTCCGTTTATGGCATTGGGCAAATGCTATAGTAATCAGCGGATCATTGATTACGGTATTAATCAACTCTACCATAACCAAGGGCCGGCCAACGGCAGCTTTAATCAAAAACGAACTTCAAAAGGCTGGTGCCCAGGTAACGGCCGATCAGGCCCGGGCGGCTTCACATGCACTAAGTGATAGTGTTTGGGATATCCATGTTTATTTGGGGTATATGCTGGCTGCCCTGCTGCTGTTCCGTCTGGTAATAGAATACTTTCAGTTAGCCGATCAAAAGTTTATCCGGAGTGCAAAAATCATTTACACACAATTTAAAACCACCAAAGCAAAAAGGGAGCAAGCGCGTAACGCGTTATTGGTTAAGCTGATATACGCCGTGTTCTATCTCCTTTTAATTATTATGGTTATAACCGGTTTATTCCTTGCTTTTGAGGATGCGCTGGCTGCGTACAAATCTATAAGGCATAGTATAAAACAGGTTCACGGATTTTGTATGTACCTCATATTGGCATTTATAATAGTTCACCTTGCGGGAGTTTTCCTTGCAGAAAGAAAAGAAGAATCGGCCGGAATAGTTTCAGACATGATTAACGGTGGCAAAAATCAATTATAATTAAAATGACTAAATATCTAATTGTTCTAACTTTTGTTACACTATTATCTGTCAGCGTAAAAGCTCAGGATAATTATGAAATTCAGGTTTATGGTTCAGAAACGGTCGACTCGGGCCGCACAATGGTTGAACTGCATAGCAATAATACCCTTAGCGGCAGTAAAACAACCGATGAGTATGGCATGCTCCCCACAAACCATGTGCAGCATGAAACCATCGAAATAACACACGGCTGGACACCCTGGTTTGAAACGGGATTCTATATTTTCAATTCTATAGGCCGCGATGGCCGTACCGCCTATGTAGGTTCGCACATCAGGCCACGTGTAGCCGCACCCGAAAGCTGGAGATGGCCGGTTGGTGTAAGTTTATCATTAGAGTTTGGCTTTCAAAAATCAGCGTTTGATCCCAATACAGCAACGCTGGAGATCAGGCCGATCGTCGACAAAAAAATGGGCAAGTTCTATGTATCGGTTAACCCAACGCTGGATCAAAGCTTTAAAGGGCCCGATGAGCACAGGGGCCTCATCTTTTCGCCAAATGTAAAGGGCAGTTATGATGTAACCAGCGTTGTAGCCTTGGGCCTTGAGTATTACGGTACAACGGGGCCATTTTTTCATTATGATCCGCTCAGCGAGCAAGACCACCAGATCTTCATTGCCGGTGATTTGAATTTCGATCCAAATTGGGAAGTCAACTTTGGATACGGAATAGGTTCACAAGCCGCTGATAAATCTATTATCAAACTAATTATTGGCAGAAGATTTTAATCAAGATCCCGCGGTCCCTTTACCCCCACTTTATTAATAAACAAAACCGGCGTTTCGTTCTGCGTTTCAAACATGCATTTCATTATCCCGGCAAGCGTGGGCGCTTAGCCGGGCCGAATAGCCCCATCATCCCATCGTCAAAGAAAAAAAGCCATTGGTCAAATGTTTTTTATCGGGTAAGCCGTTTGCGTTTCTTTTGAAGAAAAAAACGCAAATGATACAACAAACACAAAGGCAATACTATCTGGACTGGATACGCGTCATCACCATCCTGGTGGTATTTTTATTTCATTGTGCCCGCTTTTTCGATTATGACGACTGGCACATCAAAAATTCCGTTTTATCGCCAACGGCCAATACCACTACCTTTTTCCTGGCAGAATGGATAATGCCCATATTCTTTTTTATTTCGGGTGCCAGCACCTGGTATGCTTTGCAGTCTAAAACCGCTTCAAAATTTATTACAGACAGAGTGAAAAGGATACTTGTTCCTTTGGTGTTTGGTATTCTTGTACTATCTCCTCACCAGGTTTACCTGGAACGGTTAACGCACCATCAGTTTCGGGGTTCATTTATTGGCTTCCTGCCACATTATTTTTCAGGCTGGTACGGATTGGGCGGAAATTTCGCCTGGATGGGTTTGCATCTGTGGTATCTTTTACTGCTTTTTGTGTTTTCTTTGATTGCCCTTCCTTTATTTCTGCTGATTAAGAAACATTCGCGGAAGTATACCAACACTAACCCATCACTGTTTTATTTGGCAGCATTGATCATTTTATTGGCATTACCCGGATGCCTGCTGCCTGTTGACGGCCTTGTGGGCGGCCGGATGTGGGGCGGCTGGAGCATGGTTGAACATCTCGTTTTGTTTATTTCAGGGTTTTATGCTTTTTCCATATCAGGCACCAAATGTTTGTGGCTTACCTACAGGTATGGGTATTTAACGGCTGCTTTTATACTTACGGCAATCAATATGTACCTATTTCTCCATCATTTCAGGTTTGAATTTGGCTCAGCATACTACCTGATGAAAATTTTGTTGCGGGCGGCAGTATGTTACTCCTGGATGTTTACCATCCTTGGTTTTAGTGAATCCCGGTTAAACTTTACCAATAATAAGTTGAAATATTGCAATGAAGCGGTATTGCCATTTTATATACTTCATCAACCGGTCATTATTTTAATAGGCTATTTCATTGTGCAGTGGAACTTACCGGTGGGTGTAAAGTATGTGCTGATCGGTTTATCCAGCTTTTCAGTTGTTATTATATGTTATCACTTTTTTATAAAAAACAGTTCTTTTTTAAGGTTGATTTTCGGTTTAGGAAAAGTGAGGCCATTAACCGAAAAAAATTGATAGTCACCCCAAACAAAAAAAAGCACCTACAAATAAATGTAAGTACTTTTTAAAAGTGGAGAATATCGGAGAATTCAACACCTCTAAAGCGATACCTAAACGGTGTTTTTGGTGCTCTGAGAGCGGTTTTTTATTTCTCATTTTAGTCTTATTGGCTGACTTTTGTCAGAGTTTTTAATCTATTTTTAATTTAATAATCCTCGTTTTCAGATATAAAAATGCTGTTTTTTTAGTAAAAACTAATAAGGATGTTAAGAAATGGAGTAGGGTTTATCAAATTTGGTTGCTATAAAGAAGAAAAAAAACCGGAATTTGATAAATGTAAGAAACCATCAGCAAGACTGATCTTTCCGCTAAAATAATCTCAATGGTGTAGCGATTTTTTTAATATTTGCACAATTTTTGCAAATACAGAAAAAGTATTACTTTTACTCAACTACGCTTTTTAAAGATTTCAAACTATGATCATCCAATTCACAGCCGGAAATTACAGCTCTTTTGACCAACGTCAGACGCTAAACTTCCGTGCTACAGTGCTTGATTCCCTGAACGAAAAAGTAGAAAATGCGAACGTGGCAAATATTGAGGGTGAACGTTTTTTAAAAATCATTGGCGTGTATGGCGCTAACGCTTCTGGAAAATCAAATTTACTCCGTTCAATGGCGCTTTTCAGAGAAATGGTTGTGCAATCGATGATATCTGAAGACCTTGCTGTAAGAAGTGTCAATCCATTCCGTCAATCACCAACCGGCCCAAAGGAGCCTTCATTTTTCCAAATTGTATTGCTTTTGGAAAATAAAAAATTACGTTATGGCTTCACACTAAATACAGACGGCAAGATCGGTTCGGAATGGTTGTACGGCCCGGCTGCAAAAAATGAAACCTTTTATTTTAAAAGGAAGGGAGATACATTTGAGGTAAATGAGGAGTGGTTTCCTGAAGGCTACTCGCTTCCAATGGAAAATCTTCGGGACGATGCTTTATACCTTACTTTTTGTTCGACCTATAACGGCCCTATTTCACGAAGCATCCGTGTTTTCTTTGCTAGCAAGGTAAATGGAGAAGTGTCATTCAGTAGAGTTGCGCGCCGGGGAATAGCTTCAGGTGGTGTCTATGGATTAACAAACAGACTGGTAGAAACTGGCCAGGAGGAACTTATCCTCAAATGGTTAAAAGAAGCAGGGCTTAATTACAAAGGCGTTGTTTTAAAGGAAATAGACGAATTCTCTAAAAGAACATTTTTGATCAAACATGTTTATGATGAAGAAGGTAATAGCGTCGGAGAAACGCAAATGGATCTGAATACTGATGAATCGGAAGGCACCAAGAAGTTTTATATGCTGATCGGTAAACTGCACCGGAAATTTATCGATGGCGGACTTTTTATCGTAGACGAAATTGACAGTAATTTCCATCCGTCGTTACTACAAAAGATCATCAAACTATTTCAAAATCCGGAGATCAATCAGGCTAATGCACAATTGTTGTTTACCAGCCATGATACCAATTTAATGGACCCGGAACTGATGCGTCGTGACCAGTTTTATTTTACGGAAAAAAATATTTGCGATTCAACCCGTATTTATTCACTTGCCGACCTTAAAGGTATCCGTAATAACGCTGATTTTGCCAGACAATATCTGGCTGGCATGTATGGTGCCTTGCCGATGTTGGGTAATTATTTGGAAGAACCAACCGAAGAAGGATCGTAATGAGTACAACACCAGAACCTTGGGACCTTCAACCTGATGACAGCAGGACAGCTGATAGTCTTCGAACATTCATTATTTTTTGTGAAGATGAACATCACGAATGTATTTACTTTCAATCTTTTGAAAAGTTTGTTAGAAATCTAAAAATCAATGCGATACCTAATGTGCGCTCTAAAAAACTGAATTTGAATGCGACAATTGATACCTGTGTTCAAAAAGGCTTGATGGGCTTCGATCATAACCGCTACATTATACTCCCAGGAACCACAGAACATATCTGGTGCGTGTATGATCGCGATATGGAAAGCAAAAACTGGGGGGATATTAGGGCACAAGATCATATAGATTTTGATACAGCGATTATGGCTGGCGAAAGTGCCGGGCTGAAGATTGCATGGAGTAATGACGTTTTTGAATTATGGTTACTGCTCCATTTTGAGGAGGTACCTACAGGAGGAATTTTACACCGGGATTACGTTTATGAGCGACTGACAGACCTTTTCAAAAATCAACTGCCAAAGGATGCCGAAATGGAGGAATTGACGGCGAATGCGACCTTTAACTATAAAACCAACATGAAACGTAGAGACCGATTTATTGGACAGGTTATCCCCCTTCTAAAATCTAAGACCGAAGCGGCCATTGAACGTGCCCAACAGTTGGAAGCCACATTCGGGCCCACTCAGCAATTCCATCAACGAAACCCTTGTACAATGGTTCATTATTTGGTGATAGAAATACTGGTTGGGGAAGAATAAGAAGACAAACCAATGGAAATAACCTTATATGACGATTCCGGAAAACCGGTAGCTTACTTGGACATTGACGATGAAAATACCATTTGGATGTGGGAAGGACACGCTGTTGCCTATATAGAAGATAACGTCATATTTGGTTGGAATGGCGAGCATTTGGGATGGTTTATCGACCAAATAATTTATGATTTGAACGGATACCGGGTCGGTTATACCGGAGAAACCTGTCCCCGTAACTTAAAATTAGAACCCTTTAAGAAATTTAAACGGTTTAAACGTTTTAAGCGTTTTCAACGACATGTTAAATCCATGCGTACCTTAAAAGTATCAACCTCGGAGAGAAATTTAAAGGAGTTTTTAGAATCCGGTTCGGTCGATTAAAAATTGGAAAAGCAATAACTAAGATTATTTCCCGACTTACTTAAATTCATTGTGTGAAACATTGACTTGACCATCTATTATATCATATGATGAACTTTATCATATGAAAAAAATAAAAACAGCAAATATTAAGGATAATGTTAACGATTTAGGCAGCCACATTGATGAAATTGAATTTCTATATCAAAGGATGTTAGAAATAGTTAGCAAACTGGAAGAAAAAGAGCATTATTTAAATAGCTTAATCAAATCGTTTCAGAGAGATAGTGATACAACTAAAAAAACAAACGAAATGCATACGATTCATTTCCCGACAAATAATTTAAAAAAGATAGCTCAACGCGAGCGGTTCCTAGCCCAAATACTTCTCACCCCGACAAAAAGAATATTTAATTAAAAGATCAAGTAGTAGTACTTATAACTGTAAAATGATGAAAGGTCATCATTCTTTTCTATAAAAACTATTGTTGCCCGTATTTTCTCGCTTGTCAGAAAACGTGGAGAATAAATTATTCTAACGTGATTTATTAAAATCGCTCATAAATAGCAATTTAAGATTTTAAAAGGAATCACTCCGCCAATAGTCCGTCTCCACAAAAGGCATAATTATCTTTAAATCAGATATTTATGCCTTTTGTGGAGAATATCGGAGTCGAACCGATGACCTCTTGCATGCCATGCAAGCGCTCTAGCCAGCTGAGCTAATCCCCCTTTTGCGGATGGCAAAAGTAGCAAAAAGATACGGAATAGCAAATTCAGTTTTCTTTAAATATCGTTTTATGTAAAGCTGGCTGTTATTTCTTCAAAATTTACGTGGGCCGGCTATAAAAACCAAAACCCTTAAAATAAGTAAAGCCCCTGATGGGCAGGGGCCTTTACTAACCAATTATAAACCTAAATTATGAGAAGACTTTTTTAATGTTTTAACGGTGTAAAGTTAACACTAAGTTTCAATACCGAGAAGGTTTTTTTGTAATATTTTTGTAAAAAACCTTTATACTCCCGTTTACTTCTCAAAAATACAAACATTTTATTAAAAATATAACAATTTTTAAAAAAAAATTATATTCATCAGTCAAAACGCCATCTCAAGGCGAAAATTAAATGTTTTGACATTTTATTTTTAGTGATTTTTATAAACCAACAAAAATAAGCCATCAGATTCACACCAAAAACACAAAATTAATCTCAGTTTGTAATTAAATTTTGAATCTAATGTTAATTTAACCGTCTATTTTTTGAAAAACGTCCATCAAGAGCAGTCTTTTTTGAAAAAATTAACCTCTTTTTAATAAAAATATGATAGTTAATTTATATTTCATTTTTTAAAAATAACAGCCGGGTCATTTCTGTCAACGGCTGCTAATAAAAACAAGGTGAAAATTGTCCTGCAGTTGCACCGTTTATTACAATACGTAAAGAATCGACGAAAAAAAATTGCTTAAATCAAACACGTTTATAAAAATGCTTTAACATTTTTGCCGATAAATACCTGCGATATCATGACTACAGCATCATCCGCTAAAAAACATCCTGAACTAACCAGTTTAACTTTATGGATAATGACCGTTGCTACCGCACTGGTAGTAGCCAATCTGTATTACAATCAACCCTTGCTCGAAGACATCGCAGCTACCTTTCATGTCAGCAAAGCTAAGGTTGGGCAGGTTTCTGTGCTTACACAGTTAGGGTATGCTACCGGTATGCTGTTTATTGTTCCGCTTGCAGATATGGTAAAACGCAAACGCTTAATGGTTATTATCTTTGCGTTTATAGTGCTTTCACTTATTCTTACGGCATCGGCACAAAGTATTGGCATATTAATATTGGCCAGTTTTTGTTTGGGTGCATCGTCTATGATACCCCAATTACTGGTACCCATGGCCGCACACCTGGCCAAACCCAGCGAAAGAGGCAGAAAAATAGGCGTAATTATGAGTGGCCTATTAATAGGTATTTTACTTTCCCGAACTTTTAGCGGTTTTATTGGCGAATATTGGGGATGGAGGGCCGTATTTTATATTGCTGCCGGCATTATGCTGCTGATGTGGCTGATGATTGGCTTCTTTTTGCCCGAAGTTGAGCCCGATTATAACGAAAGCTATAAAAAATTAATGCTTTCACTTATTCATCTGGTAAAACAGGAGCCTAAATTAAGACTGGCCTCATTACGTGGCGCGCTCTGTTTTGCCTGTTTCAGCGCTTTTTGGACCACCATCGTATTTGTATTAAAACAAAACTTCAATATGGGCAGCGGTGTTGCCGGCGAATTTGGCCTTATCGGAGCTTTCGGCGCCATAGCCGCAGGATTGATGGGCCGCCTGAGCGATAAAATGGATGCCTACAGACTGTCGGGCTATACGTTGTTGCTTATCCTGGTATCTTTTATAATTTTTATTTTCTCGGCCCATAGTATTGCCGGCCTGGTAATAGGCGTAATAATTTTGGATATGGGTGTGCAGGCTACGCATATTTCCAATCAGTCTATCATTTTTGCTTTACGGCCCGAGGCCCGCAACCGTATCAATACCATATACATGGTAACTTATTTTATCGGCGGGTCAGCAGGCACAGCTGCCGCAACGCTGCTATGGAAAAACTATCAGTGGAACGGTGTATGCTTTACCGGCATCGCAATTTCCGTAATAACGCTTATCATTCATTTCGCTAATCATCCAAAACCACAAAAAACAGCAGTTACCGCCTAATAGTGTATACATTATTATACACACGCTATGGGTCGTTTGCGCTCAATAATCTCAACAAAAAAAAATTCACAGTTAGCAACATCCGTATATCATCAAAACCGTATGTAATACTGTGCTTTTGATAAAGGGATAAGAAACTTTGGCATTGATTTGGACTATACCTTATCAAATGCAGTACAGGAATGCAAATCGAAAGTAAAAAGCATAACGAAAACGAAGAGAAAGAATGGGAAAACCCGGTTGATCCTCGAATGAGTACTGACGAGCGGGATAAAGAGCAGCTATTACGTCAATATAAAGAAGCCAAACGCAGAAAAGATAATTTAACAACTGACGAAGACGACGATACTAAAGACAAATAAAACTAAAATAAAAAACGCACCTATGAAAACTTTCAATAAACCGGCAACAAGCAAATTAGTAGTACGTTTTGATAACGAACTAAAAAACTTATTAACTAACGACTTAAACGCATTTTTGAATAAAAATCCGTTTTTAAAGAGCAAGAGACAGGCTATGGTACAATCAACATTGTCAGTGGCCTAACCATCCATATATACATCTACCTATAAATTTCTTTTACTCCACCTATGAAACGATAGAGCTTTGCAAATGCAGGGCTCTATTTTTTTGTGGCATATTTAATAATCAGTCCGGCTGTTTTACCTGAAGCGCCGGGTTTGCCCATTTTTTCATCGAGCAAGTCGTAATTATCAAGCATTTGTTTTCGGTACGCTGCATTGTTAAGCATATTGCCCAACTCGGCCGCTATTTTTTCGGGCGAGCTATCCTGCTGTATCAGTTCTTTAACTACCAGGCTATCCATAATGAGGTTAACCAGCGATATAAACTTGATTTGAACCACCATCCGCGCAATGCCTATTGATATTGGGTGGCCTTTATAAACCACCACCTGCGGCACGTTGAACAAGGCAGTCTCTAAAGTAGCCGTGCCCGATGTTACGATGGCAGCTGCTGCATGTGTCAGTAAATCGTACGTTGCGTTAAAAACAACAGGAATATTTTTCCCTGCTACAAACTGATCATAATATTCCTTCTGAAACGATGGCGCGCCCGCAATCACAAACTGATAATCGGGAAACTTTTCTGTTATGCTGATCATCGGGGGAAGCAAACGTATAATCTCCTGCTTGCGGCTGCCGGGAAGCAAGGCTATTATTTTTTTTGAGGGCGATAATTGGTGATGTTCAAAAAAAGCAGCATCAGGTTTAAAAGCAGCAACAGCATCAAGTAACGGGTTGCCGACGTAATCAACCTGCATGCCCCATTCCTTATAAAAATCAACCTCAAAAGGCAGGATGCAGAACAGGTGATCAACCACCTTTTTTATTTTCAGCACCCGTTTCTGGTTCCAGGCCCAAACCTTGGGCGATATGTAATAGCAAACCAACAACCCATTTTCTTTGGCGAACTCTGCTATTTTTAAATTAAACCCGGGGAAGTCAATCAGCACCAAAACGTCCGGCTGCCAGGCGGCAATATCTTGCTTGCAAAACTTCATGTTTTTTAAAATAGCATTCAAATTGGCTACTACTTCAAAAAAACCCATGTAAGCCATATCGGCAAAATGTTTAACCAGCGTTCCGCCTTCGGCCAGCATCAGGTCGCCACCAAAAAAACGAAACTCCGCTTGCGGGTCGCGTTCTTTTAAAGCCTTCATTAAATTGGCCCCGTGCAAATCGCCCGAAGCTTCGCCCGCTACCAGGTAATACCTCATCGTATAGGGTGAATTTTAAACAGAAATACTATGATCATACAAACAAATGTAGCCAGCATAATCCCTTTAATAGTTTGATCCAATTTTTTTTTTGAGCCAATGCGGATCAGTATCAGGTTTAAAGCAATAGCTATAAAGTAGGGTATGCCGGGTTTATTAATAATATAAACATTATATCGTAACAGGTAAGCCACTATAAATGCTATTACGGGGAATATCAATCCTATCAGCGTGCCAAAGGGCAGATTGTTTTTTTTGAGCATAAATTACACATTAAATTTCCACCCGTGCAGCGCCGGTATAGCATGATGAGCCGTCATATCAAATTGTACCGGGACAACGGAGGCATAATCATGCTCCAGGGCCCACACATCAGTATCTTCGCCGCCATCATTCAGTTGAAACACGCCAGTTAACCAGTAATACGGGCGCTTGTGCGGGTCCATACGCTCGTCAAACTCTTCGGCCCATTTGGCATTGGCCTGGCGGCATATTTTAATACCTTTTATATGATGAGTAGCAGGAAAATTCACATTCAGTAAAGTTGCTGTGGGCAAACCATTTGCCAATACCTGTAGGGCAATTTCCTTCACAAATTTCAAACAGTGACTAAAATCGGCCTGTAAGGTATAATCATCCAAAGAAAAACCGATAGACGGTATCCCCTCAATAGCCCCCTCAACCGCGGCCGACATAGTGCCCGAATATAATATATTAATAGAGTTATTTAAACCGTGATTAATACCCGAAACGCACAGATCAGGCTTCTGGCCCTTGAATATTTTATTTACGGCCAACTTTACGCAATCAACCGGTGTGCCGCTACAGCGGTACATTTCAATACCTTCATAAATATCAACCTTATCCAAGCGAAGCGGCTTACCTATAGTAATGGCGTGCCCCATGCCCGATTGCGGACTATCGGGCGCTACAACCACTACCCTGCCTATTTCGGCCATTGTATCCATTAAAGCTTTTATTCCCGGCGCAGTAATACCATCGTCATTTACTACCAATATGGTGGGTTTGGTGTTTTTCATTGGCAGCAAAATTACTTATATTTGATTATGCTTACTGTTGAAAAGAAAAAGAAATACACCGCGGAAGATTATATGCTGCTGGAAGAAGGTGCGCCTTTTCAATTGATCAATAATGATTTGGTTATGTCACCTTCGCCTATTCCTTTGCATCAGCTTATTTCAGTTAGAATTGTTTATGCCATGCTTAGTTTTCTAAACAGCATTAATGACAATGGCTTCCTGGTATGTGCCCCAATGGATGTTAAATTGGATGAAGGCAATGTTTTTCAGCCCGATATACTTTATATAACAGAAAAAAGAAAAGCTGAAATTATAAAGGACCGTATTGAGGGCGCTCCCGACCTGATTATTGAGATCCTTTCGCCCTCCAATGCCTATTATGATCTCCGGCAAAAAAAAGACATCTATGAGAAATATGGTGTAAAAGAGTATATCATTATAGACCCGATTGCCGAAAATGCAGAACTTTATGCATTAAAAAACGGGGCTTATTATTTGCATCAAAAAGCTCAAAAGTCAGAACAATTAACTTCGTTAATAATTAAAGATTTCTCGTTCAACCTGAGAGAAATATTTAAACAATAGCTTTTCAATTAAATTATCTTCTTCACCCCCGGTATCAACACGATAACCGATGCCAGCAAAAAGCTCCCAACTACTGCCAATGGCGCAACTATCAGCAGCTTTACTGATGGATCAATGGCCCAATCAGCTGCACACAAAGCCAGCGAGATAATTACCAGCGGATGAAAAATATAAACCGCAAATGTATAGCGGGAAAGCTTGCTCAGCAAAGCTGATGAATTGTTCCACCATTCGCGGCCAACAATAAGCAGCCTGGTAATAATAGCGAAGCCTATTACCTGTTCCCAAACAGCATATAATAACGCCTGCCAGTGAAATCCGCCGTTAAACCACTCAAGTGGCATATTAGTTTTTAGCTTGATAATATAAAAACATGGGAACATTAAAATCAACACCACAATCAATTGCAGCATTCGCTTACCGGTACGATAAGTTACCCCACTTAGCCAATTATTTTTATAAGCCAATATACCCAGGATAAACAGCGCCACATACTGCGAAAAATGACCCAATTGGAACCCAAGCGGTTTTAAAACCCAGCCAACAGGAAATATGGTTCGTACCAAAAAGCTGATAACACCTGTAAACACCGCAAATAAGATAATCATTCCGGTAGACGGCGCAGTTAAGGTTTTAGCAGGCCTATCTTTTATCATGCCATGCCAAAGCACATAAATAAGCGTAAACAACAACAGCGCAGCAACAAACCAAAGTACGCCAAAATCAATCCAGTCATCAAAACCGCCAAGGAATTGTAAGAAACCGATATGATGCCCTTCGCCAAAATAATAAACCAGGTAAATTAATACCGGCGACAAAATGAATGAATAAAACACCAACGGAATCCCCAGCCTTTTTAAACGATCAAGCACAAACTGTTTGGCTCCTTTTTTTTGATACGACGGACTGATAAAGTATGCGGACAGAAAGAAGAAAAACCCCATGAAAAAGGATTGATTAATAGCCACAAACCCAGTCATGGGGATAAGTGCGCCCATGTGAGTAGTTTTTTGACTGTAATACCAGCCACCCGGAGCTCCGTAAGTGATAAACGAATGATGTAATACCACCAAAATAGTTAATACAACTTTCAGATGATCAATATAATTGATTTTTTTTGAAGAATCGGGTATAAGGGCTGATGGTTCAGTTTGCGCAGGCATGGCTATTTTTAATAAAGATACTATTAACCGACACCAAAACAGCTGCGATGTTACATCGGTAAGTAAACTTTGTGGAGCATAAAAACATCGTCCCGCTCATGGCCGCGGGAGGCCTAGTTACTTTCCCTTAGATGGAAAGTAACCAAAGATCAAGTCAAAAAAAAGCTTCCCCGCTGTAGGCCATACTCCCGGCCCGCTTTTCTGACAGGCCTTTGCCCGCATTTGATTTAGCAGCATAAATATTTCAGCGTTAACGTAATTTTTCTTTTCAGCAGAAGAGCTTCGGGCAAAATCGGATAAAACAATGATGGGCCTAAGCGTTGGCAGGGGCATAGCAAATTTTTTGCATAAAAGGTCTGCGACAAAAAGAGGTAAGCCGGCAAAAAAGATTGCAGCCCGTGGTTTTACCTAATTTGCAGGGCAAAGGCCTCGTGCGGCAAAGAAGCATTTCTGCTGAAAGTCCTTTTGGTTACTTTTGTGGCGACAAAAGTGACTAGGCCCTCCGCGGTCATGAGCGGGATAAACATTTCATGCCCATAAACCCCATTTTGAACCTAAAATATACCAAAAACAAAAAAGAGAATAAACAACGTGTTCATTCTCTTTTCAGTTCTAAATTTTAATGTTTTATAAGCTATTAATCCACTTCACCAGCTCACTACGTGATTTGCCGGTTTTTTGCTGAAGCTTGCCCAGCGTCTCATCGTCTTTGCCTTCTTCGTAAATCAGGTCATCGTCGGTCAGGTCACCGTAAGCTTGTTTTATTTTCCCTTTAACCTCGTTCCAGCCGCCTTTTAATTGTAATTTATCCATGATGTTCTTTATTTTAGATGTATTTGAGTAACATCCTGAACATCATTTTGGTTTTGGATAAACTACAAAGCTCCTGCTTTTATCTCTTCAACAACTGCCGGGTCAAGCAGCGTAGACGTATCGCCTAAGTTAGCGGTATCACCTTCGGCTATCTTGCGCAGTATGCGGCGCATAATTTTTCCGGATCGTGTTTTTGGTAAACCCGATACAAACTGAATTTTATCCGGACGCGCTATAGCACCGATAATGCGCGATACCGTCATCATAATATCTTTACGGGTAAGTTCCTGGTCGCCGTGTTGGTTAGGGCAAACTACGTAAGCGTATACGCCTTGTCCCTTAATATCATGCGGATAGCCTACCACAGCTGACTCAACCACGCTGCTGTGCATATTGATGGCATTCTCTACCTCGGCAGTACCAATACGGTGGCCCGATACGTTCAGCACATCATCAACACGGCCGGTAATGCGGTAGTAGCCATCATCATCGCGCAAGCAACCATCACCTGTAAAATACAGATCGGGATAAGTGGCAAAATAAGTGGTGCGGCAGCGCTCATGGTCGCCATAGGTAGTGCGCAGCATACCCGGCCACGGGAATTTTATACATAAATTGCCGCTTATGCCATTGCCTTCTATTTCTTTACCATTTTCATCAACCAATACGGGCTGTATACCCGGCAGCGGCAAAGTAGCATAACCCGGTTTGGTTGGCGTAATACCTGCAATTGGCGATATCATAAATCCGCCGGTTTCTGTTTGCCACCAGGTATCAACAATAGGGCATTTACCCTGACCGATTTTTTCATCAAACCAATGCCAGGCTTCTTCATTTATCGGCTCACCTACCGATCCCAGTTTTTTAAGTGAGCTAAAGTCTTTGCCTTTTAATAAATCATCCCCAAAACTCATTAACGACCGGATAGCCGTTGGGGCGGTATACAATATGTTTACTTTGTATTTTTCAACTATATCCCACAAGCGGGCAGGCGATGGATAGGTTGGCACACCCTCAAACAATACCGAAGTGGCTCCTTGTGTAAGCGGCCCATAGGCAATGTAGGAGTGCCCGGTTATCCAGCCAATATCGGCTGTACAAAAATATACCTCGCCCTGGTTGTACTGAAAAGCATTGGCAAAAGTGTAACCTGTATAAACCATATAACCGCCGCAGGTATGCACAACCCCTTTTGGTTTGCCGGTAGATCCGGAGGTATATAATATAAATAACATATCCTCGGCGTCCATTTCTTCGGCCTCGCAGGTGTTATTCCCTTGTGTTTCTACTTTTTTAATTTCATCTTCCCACCAAACATCACGTCCTTTTATCATGGATACAGGCGTACGGCTGCGGGTAAGTACTATACATTTTTTAATAGACGGGCATTGTACCAATGCATCGTCAATAATGCTTTTCAACGGAATTTCTTTGTTGCCACGATAGCCTCCATCGGCAGTAATAACAATATTGCACTCGGCATCTTTTATCCTATCTGCAATAGACTGTGCCGAAAAACCACCAAAAACAACTGAATGGATGGCTCCTATCCTGGCGCAAGCCAAAACAGCAATAGCCAGTTCGGGCACCATAGGCATATAAATACAAATGCGGTCGCCTTTTTTTGCGCCATTGTTTTTAAGTACGTTGGCAAACTGACAAACTTTTTCATACAGTTGTTTGTAAGTTAATATACGATGGTGTTCCGTCGGATCATTTGGTTCCCAAATAATAGCAGGTTTATCGCCCAATGTTTCCAGGTGACGGTCGAGACAATTCTCGGTAATATTCAGCTTTGCTCCCTGAAACCATTTTATTTTAGGCTCTTTAAAATTCCAGTCTAAAACCTTATCCCATTTTTTGCGCCATAAAAAGTTATTGGCTATTCCTTCCCAAAATTGCTCGGGTTGTTCTACACTTTGTTTATAAACCTGGTGGTATTCTTCAAATGAGCTGATCTTCATCGGGGTTTTCATCGACATAAAAATTGGTGGGCGTAAATTACAATTTTCCTGAAGAATTGGTTATATCAAAAAAAGATTTTCAAATATTTTAAAAAGATGGCAGATCTTTTTAAAATAAACCATCATCATAAATTAATTAGCTGTTAAACCATCGGTTAATTACAAATACGCCTGTAAATTGATCTGCAATATTTTATAATTCGGGGCTCGGAAAATCTTTTTTAAAATATTTTCAAAACAGTATTGCCTAATTCACATAAAATCCTGATATTTGCAAACTCTTTACAAAAGGGGATAATTAAAAAGATTTGTCATGTCAAGAATTTGTGATCTAACAGGAAAAGGATCTTTAGTTGGTAACAACGTTTCTAACTCAAACGTTAAAACCAAACGCAGATTTCATCCAAACTTAAAACTTAAGAAGTTTTATATTCCTGAAGAAGATAAATGGATTACCTTAAAGGTATCTACTTCTGCTGTTAAAACTATCAGCAAAAACGGTATAACTGCATGTATCAATAAATTTGTAAAAAAAGGATACATTTAATAGATAAGTGGTGAAGGGCCAGTAGTGATACTTGCCTCAATTAATAATCACTTCTAAATATAAGAGAAAATGGCTAAGAAAGGCAACAGAGTTCAGGTAATTTTAGAATGCACCGAGCATAAAACAAGCGGCATGCCTGGTATGTCTCGCTACATCACTACCAAGAACAAAAAAAATACAACTGAAAGGTTAGAATTAAAGAAATTCAACCCGGTTTTAAGAAAAGTGACTGTTCACAAGGAAATTAAGTAATTGGTTGATTGCTTTGTATGGAGTTGAGCTCCTTACACTAACAATTCAGTAATTCAATAACTCAATAATTAAAAAGACATGGCAAAGAAAGTAGTTGCAACCCTGAAAGTAGCAGGTAAAGGCAAAGAATATTCAAAGGTAATTACAATGATTAAGTCACCTGTAACAGGAGCTTACTCATTTAAAGAACAAATTGTGCCTAACGATAACGTTAAGGACGCAATAACCGGAAAATAACCGGTAATTCTTGATCAAAATACAGAAGCCATCTTGTTTTAACGAGAAGGCTTTTTTTGTTGATATGATATTGATGTGCAAATACGTGAATGTGAAAATGTGCAAATACGTGAATGTGCAGATATGCAAATGATTTTAAAGTAAAATGAAACTTTAATTATGTCAGTTTGCTTATAATCTGAACATTTAAAATCCGCACATTTGCACATCTGAAATTTGCTTATTATTCTGAACATTTAAAATCCGCACATTTGCACATCTGAAATTTGCACATAGAAAAACATGGGATTATTCGATTTTTTCAAAAAAAAGGAAAGCACGCCGCAAGAACAGGAGGCGCTGGATACTGGCCTGGAAAAAACCAAGGATAACTTTTTTTCAAAGATCACCAAAGTAATTGCAGGCAAATCAACCGTTGATGATGATGTACTGGATGAACTGGAAGAGGTTTTAGTAACATCAGATGTTGGCGTTAAAACCACTTTAAAAATCATCGACCGTATACAGGCGCGTGTAGCTCAGGATAAATATGTAAATACATCTGAGTTAAACAAGCTGCTCAAGGATGAAATTCAGCAACTGCTTGCCGAAAACAACAGCAACGACTTTGTAAACTTTGAATATGGCAGCCACAAGCCCTATGTAATAATGGTGGTAGGTGTTAATGGGGTTGGCAAAACAACTACCATTGGCAAATTGGCCAATAAATTAAAAGCCGCAGGCAATAAGGTAGTTTTAGGCGCAGCCGATACCTTCCGCGCAGCAGCAGTGGCCCAAATACAACTTTGGGGCGAACGTGTTGGCGTTAAAGTTGTAGCGCAGGCCATGGGATCAGACCCTGCATCTGTTGCTTACGATACTTTGCGCTCGGCAGTAGCCAATGGCGATGATGTGGCGATAATTGATACTGCAGGCCGTTTGCATAATAAAGTTGGCTTGATGAACGAGCTCACCAAAATTAAAAATGTGATGCAAAAGGTAGTTCCGGGTGCGCCGCACGAAATTTTGCTGGTGCTTGATGCATCAACCGGGCAAAATGCCATTGAGCAGTGTAAACAATTTACCGAAGCCACCGCAGTTAATGCCCTGGCCCTTACAAAGCTGGATGGCACTGCAAAAGGAGGCGTAGTAATAGGCATATCGGATCAGTTTAAGATCCCTGTAAAATATATTGGCGTTGGCGAAGGTGTAAATGATCTGCAATTATTTGACAGACAAGCCTTTGTTGATTCGCTGTTTAAGCAATAATATTGTCTGAACCAGGATTTATTGGATTAAAGGATCGTTATGATAGCCCCAGCAAATGTTAGGGAAAATCTTATAATCTTTTAATCATAAAAATCTTAGTTCTCACTATTCTGAAATATGAAAACAAAAGAAATTTATCAGCCTAAAAAATCAGCTAAACCACGTGTAAACGTAGTTACCCTGGGCTGCAGCAAAAATATTTACGATTCTGAGATCCTGATGGGCCAGTTGAAAGGCAATCATTTTGATGTGGTACATGAGGCTGAAAAGGTGGGCAAGGATGATATCATTGTAATTAATACCTGTGGCTTTATTGATAACGCCAAGCAGGAATCTATTGATACCATTCTGCAATACAGCGAGTTGAAAGATCAGGGCAAGGTAGGGAAAGTGATTGTTACAGGCTGTTTGTCTGAACGTTACAAACCTGAACTGGAAGCCGAGATCACCAACGTTGATGCTTATTTTGGCACCAATGATCTGCAAAACCTGCTGAAATCAGTAGGTGCTGATTATAAACACGAGCTGATTGGTGAGCGTTTACTCACCACTCCCTCCCATTTTGCTTATTTTAAAATAGCCGAGGGCTGTAATCGTCCCTGTTCATTTTGTGCCATCCCGCTGATGCGTGGTAAACATTTGAGCCAGCCGATTGATCAGTTGGTGAAAGATGCTCAAAAACTCGTAAAAAACGGCACCAAAGAACTCATATTAATTGCCCAGGATTTAACCTATTACGGGTTAGATCTTTACGGCAAACGTAATTTGGATGAATTGCTTCGCCGCCTGTCTGACGTTAATGGTGTGGAGTGGATCAGGCTGCAATATGCTTATCCATCTGGTTTCCCGATGGAGATTCTGGACGTGATGAACGAGCGTGACAATATCTGCAAATACATGGATATGCCGTTACAGCACATCAGCGATAATATGCTGAAATCTATGCGTCGTGGTATCACCAAACAAAAAACCATTGATGTGGTAAACGAAATCCGCGATAAGGTGCCCGGTATTGCTATGCGTACCACGCTGATTACCGGCTACCCCGGCGAAACACAGCAGGATTTTGAAGAAATGCAGCAATGGGTAGAAGAAACTAAATTTGATCGTTTGGGCTGCTTCACTTACTCGCACGAAGAAAAAACACATGCCCATTCTTTAGTTGATGATGTGCCCGAAGAAGTAAAACAGGAGCGTGCCGATGCCATTATGGAAATTCAACAAGGCATCAGCTTTGATAAAAACCAGGAAAGAATTGGTCATACCTACAAGGTTTTGGTAGATAAAAAAGATGGCAATTACTTTGTTGGTCGTACAGAATATGACTCGCCTGAGGTAGATAACGAGGTTTTAATTGATGCCAGTATTGATTATGCAACCGTTGGCAGCTTTGTAAACGTAAAGATTGATACCGCCGAAGACTTTGATCTTTATGGACATATTGTAAAATAAACGGTTTTTGTTTCCCTGATTTCCATTTTAGAAATTTAAAAATCTAAATTCGACCTTAGCATTTAAAATATGCGCATAAGTTTGTTCTGAAATTGGATTTTAAAATTCGAAATCGAACATCCGACCGCGTGACGCCTTAGCTTTAGCGGTGGCGCAAACCCGAAATCAACAATGGACTCAGCCTGTATAGACTACAAAGACACGGGATACTTTTCCCAAACCATATCCGATTACCTGGAAAACATTCCAGAACTCCGTTCATTTTACAGTCACCGGCCCGATATGAAAGGTTTTGCTGATTTACTGGAAAGTAAAGAGGTGATTGCCAATCGCCATACATTGGTAAATGTGCTTACCAAACAATATGAGCAAAACGGACTAAGTACCGCCTATCATGCACAATCGGTACTTAAAAACATCAAGTTACTACAAGCCGACGATACCTATACCATTACCACGGGTCACCAGCTCAATATATTTGCGGGGCCATTGTATTTCATTTATAAAATTGTAACCGCCATTAAATTATCGCGCCAGCTAAAAGAAGCTTTCCCTGATAAAAACTTTGTGCCGGTCTATTGGATGGCATCTGAGGATCACGATTTTGCCGAGATCAATTACACCAATATTGGTGGTAAAAAAGTGCATTGGTGGTACGAAGCATCCGGCGCTACCGGCCGTATCAACCCCGAGACGATGCGCCAGGCACTCAACCAATACAAAGGCGCATTGGGTATTGAGAAACACGCTGCTGAACTGGCCGAAATTGTAGAATCGGCCTATACTAAATTTGATAAACTGGCCGATGCCACCCGTTATTTGGTTAATGCGTTATTCGGCCAGTATGGCTTAGTCGTTATTGATGCTGACGATCATGAATTTAAACAACAATTTGCTCCAATTATGGAGCGGGATATTATAAAGCAGAACAGCTTCAAAAACATCAGCGCAACCAATGAGCAATTGCACCAGCTGGGTGTTCATATCCAGGTAAATCCGCGCGAAATAAACTTCTTTTACCTGCTCGATGGCTTGCGTGAGCGCATTGTTTTTGAAAACGACAGTTATCGGGTTTTAAGCAGTGAGATCAGTTTTTCTGAAGCTGAATTAAAGCAGGAAATCAAACAATATCCGGAAAGATTTAGTCCGAATGTGGTAATGCGCCCGCTTTACCAGGAATGTATTTTGCCCAATATAGCTTACATTGGCGGCGGTGCCGAGGTCGTTTACTGGCTGGAGCTAAAATCAAATTTCGATTTTTATAAGGTTGATTTTCCTATCCTGATATTAAGAAATTCCGGACTGGTTATCGGTAAAGAAACGGCATCCAAAATTGCAAAAATGGAACTCTGCCCCGCTGAACTGTTTAAAAGCACCGACGATATTAAAAACAATTGGGTAAAAAAACATAGCAAGCATACCTTAAGTTTAACCGAAGAGTGGCGCGAACTAAGCAGCGTTTTTGAAAAAATAAAACTGCGCGCCCACAAAATTGACAGCACGCTGGTTCCCTCAACTGATGCTGTGCAAGCCCGGTTGAAACATGCGATAGACAATCTGGAAAAGAAGCTGGTAAAAGCCGAAAAAATAAATTATCATACCCGTTTGGAACAGGTAGAACATATTAAAGGTGATATTTTTCCAAAAGACGGCTTGCAGGAACGTAACGAAAACTTTGGCTTGTTTTATGTTAAATGGGGGCAGTATTTTATTGATGAACTGATCCGCAATTTTGAACCCCTAGATTTTAAGTTTACGGTGCTAACGGAGTAAGGATAAATAATATCAAGAAATTATAATTCTTTTTATTTGGCAATAAGGGCGCATGTGTTATACATGTGTTATATTTAACCATTGGCTATTTTTCAACCTTATCATTTTAAATGAAACACAACTACCTAAAATTTAATTCTGTTGTTTGTCTTATAACATTTTTAATAATATCAATTCTTACAGGATGTTCCAAAAGTGGGTCTAATCCAACTCCCAAAAGTTCAACGCTCACTACTACAATAACTTCTTTAAGTGTTAACACAGGGGCATATAATACCAGTGTTATTATAACCGGTACTGGCTTTAGTTCAACTATAGCAAATGATAGTGTTTCTTTTAATGGAAAAGCAGCAATAATTACAGCGGCAACGTTAACACAATTAACCACCACTGTACCATTAGGTGCCGGAAGTGGAAATGTGAGCGTTACTGTAAACAACCAAACCGTAAAGGGACCGGTATTTACCTACCAGTTATCTAATGTAATAAGTACTTTCGCGGGAGGTAACCCTGCCGGGGAAAATATCGACGGCATGGGAACAGCGGCATCTTTTGATGAGCCTAATGGGCTTGCAATTGATGCAACAGGAAATTTATATGTTGCCGACCAAGGCAGCAGTATAATTAGAAAAATAACCCCGGCAGGATTAGTTTCTACATTAGCCGGAAATTCTGGTAACAGAGGAAGTGCGAATGGGCAGGGCAGCCTGGCAACCTTCAATCAGCCAAAAGGCATCAGAGTAGATGCCTTAGGAAATATTTATGAATTAGATGGAGCTGGCTTTTACCTTATAAGAAAAATAACGTCATCGGGCCTGGTTTCAACACTTGCAGGCGGCGGTGACGGCGCCATGCTTGATGGAACAGGGAATAAAGCCGCATTCCAGTACCTTTCTGGCATTGCCATAGACGGATCAAATAATATTTGGGTCACTGATTACGGCTTTATAAGAAAAGTTACACCTACCGGAGTAGTAACAACAGTTTTTAACTTTAACAGCGCTGGCCCTGAAGGAATAGTTTTAGACAAAAACGGAAATATTTTTGTTACCGGATACACCAATAGCATTCTAAAAATAACACCCGATGGGTCAAATACCATTTTTGCTCAGGGTTTTAACTATCCTACCAATTTAACATCGGACGTGAATGGGAATATCTTTGTGACTGATTCTTTTAACGCATTGATCAAAGAAGTGAGTCCAACCGGGGTTGTAACAACATTAGCTAATGGAACACGTATGCTAGCCTACGATGTAGCGGTTGACACTCATGGTAATATTTTTGCCACAGTCGGGAATAAAATTTTAAAAATTGGATTGCAATAAATTGTCATGACCTTTAACTCCACCATCCTCATCATCCCCGGCCTCGGTAATTCAGGTCCTCAACACTGGCAATCGCTTTGGGAAAAGCAATTTAATTTTATTCGTGTTGAACAAGCCAAGTGGGATACCCCTGTTTGTGATGATTGGATAGAAAACATCAACAACGAGATAAAAAAACACAACGCTGCCGATGTTATTTTGGTTGGCCATAGTTTAGCTTGTACCACCATTGCTTATTGGGCGCAGAAATTTAATATCAACATAAAAGCAGCTTTACTGGTTGCACCCAGCGATACCGAAGCCGAAAGCTATCCTCCCGGAACAACCGGCTTTACGCCCGTTTGTCTAAATAAGATACCATTTCGCACTATTACCGTAACCAGTACCGATGACTTTTACGTAACCTTTGAACGGGCTCAGCTTTTTGCGGATGCCTGGGGTAGCGAGCTTATTAATATTGGCGATGCCGGGCACATCAATGCAGCATCGGGATTTGGAGAATGGGATCAAGGATTGGAAATTTTGAAAACATTAGATAAATAATATACCTGTACAATAAACTTCCGAAGTTTTGAAAACTTCGGAAATTTTAGGATGCAAATAATAAAATTATTATCGCATATTTAATACCGAAACCTAATTATATGAACCTTACTTATTTCAATCTTAAAAATTTAGCTTTATTAATCGGTACCGCTGTGATGTTGGTGTTTTTTTTGGGTGGATGCTCAAAAGGAGGATCAAATCCAACTCCCAAAAACACAACTCCTAAACTGGCTATAACCGCATTGAGTGTTAATTCAGGACCTTATATGACGTTAGTATCCTTAACAGGCACTGGTTTTAGTACTACATTAGCCAACAATCAGGTTTTTTTTAACGGAGTGGCTGCTACGCCTATAAATGTTACTTTAGATGGCACTGGTTTATCAGTTACTGTACCATTGGGTGCAGGTACAGGCCCCGTTACCGCAACAGTAAACGGAGTTACAGCTACCGGGCCGGTTTTTACTTATCAGCCGGAAGAAATTGTATCAACATTACCTGGTAATTTCACAGCAATAACAGGCATTGCCATAGATGGCTCCGGCAACATATATGTGGCCGACGTGGTTACAAACACTATACAAAAAATCACCCCCACTGGAGTACAATCTGTTTTGGCTGGCGGTACCGAAGGCTTTGCAGATGGCACAGGCGCAGCAGCCAGTTTTACCGGCATAGAAGGAATGACCATTGATGCAAATGGAAATTTATATGTTGTTGATGCAGGAAATTCCCTAATAAGAAAAGTTACTCCATTGGGCGTAGTAACAACATTGGCAGGCAATCGGTACTCAAGTTCAACAGATGGAGTTGGCACTTCAGCCAGCTTTTCAATGCCATGGGGCATAGTTATAGATGCGTCCGGAAACTTATATGTAACTGACGTTGGCACCAGCCGGATAAGGAAAATTACTCCTGCCGGTGTTGTATCAACTTTAACCACCACTGGTCTTTCGTTTGGCGTAAAAGGTATAACTATTGACAAAACAGGCAATTTATATGTTTCTGATCAAACCAGTAATCAAATCATCAAAATAACCACTGCGGGCATTGCGTCAGCATTTGCACAAAACACAAGCTCTCCTACAGTGACTTTTGACTCACCTACTGGTTTAGCCATTGATGCCAATGGAAACATATTTGCAGCGAATCAATTTAATGGCACTATTTCAAAAATTACACCAGCAGGCGTAGCGTCTGTATTTGCAGGACTTTCTGCAACCCTGGGATTTACTGATGGTCCCGTGGCTGTAGCGACCTTTGGTGCTCCGCTTTATATAGCTTTTGACGCATCAGGGAATATGTATATCAGCGACAACGCACGTGTAAGAAAAATTTCTTTCCAATAATGCTAAAATTTCCATTGAATAACATGACGCATTGCGGCTCAAATAAAAATGGCTATCTACGGTGATATTTCACCGGGTAAATGATGGGGTTTTATGGTATATTTAAACTAAACTTCCTTAGTATGAACCTATTTTACTCCAACATTAAAAATTCAATTTTATTAATTGGCGGCGTCATAATAACGGTTTTTTTTTGAATGGCTGTTCAAAAAGCAACTCCAACTCAACACCTGCTGCTAAATTGTCTATTACAGCACTAAGTGTTAGTACGGGGTCGTACACAACAACAGCAACCCTTACGGGTACGGGTTTCAATAATACGGCAATCCTTAACCAAGTTTTTTTTAATGGCGTGGCTGCCCCTGTACAAAGTGTTAATTCAGCCGGTACCAGTTTATCCGTTGCGGTTCCTTTAGCCACGGGTACAGGTAACGTTACCATAAAGGTAAACGGAGTCACCGCCACAGGGCCGGTTTTTACTTATCAGCCGGCAGAGGTAGTATCACTGTTAGCCGGAGGCGCTGCAACGGGCTATGCTGATGGTACCGGGGGTAATGCAGCGTTTTCAGGCCCTAGCGGCATTGTAAGCGACGCTGCGGGAAACGTGTATGTAATCGATCAGCTAAATCGTTTAATCAGAAAGGTTACCCCGGCAGGAGTGGTAACTACTTTGGCAGGAAGCGGGGCACCCGGCTATGCGGATGGACAAGGTGTTTCAGCAAGTTTTAGCAAGCCATTTGGAATTGCAATAGACAGCGCCGGGAATTTATATGTGACTGATGAGATAAATAATTTAATAAGAAAAATAACGCCCACAGGCCTTGTTTCAACTATTGCCGGAAATCGTACCACCGTGTCAACCAACGGACCTGCCAATGCTGTAGGCTTTCTTAACCCAACAGCATTGGCAGTAGACGCATCCGGTAATATATTTGTTGCTGATCAGGGCGCAGGTAAAATACAAAAAATCAGCACGGCAAATGTGGTATCAACCGTTTATTCGGATAATACTATTAGCCCTTACGGCTTAACTTTAGATAAAAGTGGTAATATCTACATAACAAGCAATTACCAAATTCTTAAAATTACACAAGCCGGAATATCCTCAGTTTTTGCAGGTAGCGGTAGTAGCGGCAAAATGGATGGCACCGGCACCGCTGCCAGTTTTAATAACGCTATCGGTATAGCTTTTGACAACAGCGGTAACCTGTTTGTAACCGACCAAAACTTTTCAGCTATTCGCAAAATCACATCGGCGCAGGTAGTAACAACCTTTACGGGTGCGGGCGCTAATGCTGTTGGACCTTTGGCACAGGTTACATTTGCAGATCTTGAAGCCATTACTATTGATACAAGTGGTAATATTTATGTTATTGAGGGTAACGAAATAGTAAAAATCGCCTTTGAGTAATCGTTTAAAAACACAGCAAACTTAGTTTTCAAAACTTCGTAAGTTTGAGGATGTTAATTTCTGAATCTGCCTTACGTACTTTCACCCAAAATATTTTCCTGGCCATGGGCTGTAGTAATGAACATGCTGAGCTGGCCGCTGATGTTTTATTATTATCAGATTTAAGGGGAATTGATTCGCACGGCGTAGCCCGCCTGATAGGCTATGTGCGCCTATGGGAAAACAAAAGGATAAACGCCACCCCCAACATCACTATAGTTCACGAAACACCCACTACGGCCACTGTAGACGGCGATGCAGGACTCGGACTGGTAGTTGCTCCGTTTGCTATGCAATTAGCCATTAAAAAGGCTGAGCAGTATGGATCGGGCTGGGTATCGGTACGTAATTCCAATCATTTTGGTATAGCCGGATATCACACGCTGATGGCGGTAGAGAAAGACATGATCGGCTATGCCATGACCAATGCCAGCCCGCTGGTGGCGCCCACTTTTTCAAACGAACGTTTGTTAGGCACCAATCCTATCTGTTATGCTTTCCCGGCCGGGCAGTACCCTCCGGTAGTGGTAGATATGGCTACATCGGCGGCCGCCAACGGCAAACTGGAAATAGCGCAGCGGTTGGGTAAACAAGTACCCGAGGGTTGGATACAGGATGCTGCCGGTAATTATACTACCGATCCGCATGCCCTAAAATCGGGCGGATCATTATTGCCATTGGGCAGCGATCGCGATCATGGCAGTCACAAAGGTTTTGGTTTGAGTGCGACAGTTGATATCCTATCGGCAGTACTATCAGGTGCCAATTATGGACCCTGGGTACCACCGTTTGTTGCTTTTTTAGATCCTCCTGCCGACCCGGTTGGATTAGGCATAGGCCATTTTGTGGGCGCTATGCGGGTGGATGGTTTCCGCCCGGTTGATGAATTTAAAAACCATATGGATAACTGGATAAATCGCTTCAAATCGGCTTCAACCATTAATCCCGATCAAAAAGTAATTATCCCCGGCGAACCCGAACTGAAAGCACAAACAGACAGAATAAAAAACGGCATCCCACTGGTGGACGCCGTTATAAATGATTTGAATGGGCTGGCGGCTAAATTCGACATAAAGCCATTGTAATTACAGGTTTTCAGGTCAAATTAAATTCCGAAATCTGTCTGAATCAGAATTTTCAGAATTAGAGAATTTACTTAATGGGCAACATATCTTTTATTCTGCTCATTCTAAAATTCTGTAAATTCAGATTCAGACAAAAATAAAAGATGAGCTGCTCCCTTCTTAAAAATCCGAAATCGAACATTCGATTTCCGAAATCGGCATTCCGCAATCTCCCTTAGTGAATTCCCCTGAATAACCTGCTCCAACGGATTTTGCTGAAGAACGATGCGTTGTCATCCCAGCTCATCCAGATAAATAGTGCTTTACCAACAATATGATCTTCGGGCACAAAACCCCAATAGCGCGAATCATCCGAATCATGGCGGTTATCGCCCATCATCCAGTAATAATTCAATTTAAAAGTATAGCTGTCGGTCTTTTTGCCGTTTATAATAATATCATTGCCTGATACCTGTACCTTATTGTTTTCGTAAACCGCAATACAGCGTTCATAAAGCGGGTAGGTTGTGCTATCTAATTTAACGGTCCACCCTTTTTTAGGAATAATGATAAGACCATAATTATCAACACTCCATTTATAATTAGGCTGCCTGCCGTTCAGCATTAAGTTGGGCGGCCCAACCGGATGATAAGGATTGGTAGGATAAACAGGGCTGTTAGGGTCAGTAACACCTTTAGGCGAAAGTACCGGCGCCAGCGATTTGATATTTGAGTATCCTTTTAAAGTAACAGCCGCGTCCTTTGTCATTGCCGGATAAGTGTGCCCCTCATAAGTTTTAATATTAAGCTCATCTAAAATTTCAGGATTAACATCAATACCGTTTGTCGTATAGTTATATTCCATTAATTCGTTTGGTGGATTTGGCATTGCCTTGCCATCCACAAAAACCTGTCCGTCAACCACACTCAACGTATCACCGGGAGTGCCCTGACAGCGTTTAATAAAATTTTCGCGCTTATCAACCGGGCGGTATAATGGCGAGTCGGCATCCATTGGGTAGTTGAATACTACAACATCTCCTTTCTTAACATCGCTAAATCCGGGTAAGCGATAATATGGTAGTTCAATCCCATCCCAGTAAGCCTTGGTATTAATCAAGGGCATGGTATGATGGGCAAACGGAAACGCAATAGGCGTCATGGGAGTACGGGCGCCGTAATTAACCTTGCTCACAAATAAAAAGTCGCCAACAAGCAGCGATCTTTCCATTGACGGTGTGGGAATAACGTAGGCTTCAATAAAAAATGTACGGATAAGTGTTGCGGCAATTACTGCAAAAACTATAGCATCAACCCACTCACGGGTGGCGCTTTTTTTCTTTTTGGCAGGCTTATTTTTTTTACTCCAGAATTTCCAGTTCATGTTTACAATATTGGGAATAATAAACTAATTATACTAATGATGAGGTAAGATATTGGCAATAAGAATCAAGGGGTAAAACAGGAATCAAAACCTAAATCTTACTTGAAATCAAACATATCCTGAACAGAATAAAAGCCTTTTTTGTTATGTACCCACTCTGCCGCCAGCACGGCGCCCAGGGCAAAGCCATTGCGGTTATGAGCAGTATGCTTAAACTCAATTGAGTCAACTTCAGAATCGTAAATTACCGTATGTGTGCCGGGGACACTGTCAATGCGGAATGATTCTATCAGCAGCTGATCTTCTTTTATATTATCGTCAGTTGCTTCTTCACTGCCCGCGGTTAATACGTTTGCCCAGCCCTTTTTATTTTCAAGGTTTTCAATTATACCTTCGGCAATGGTAATAGCCGTTCCGCTTGGTGAATCTAATTTTTGGGTATGATGAATTTCTTCTACCTGCACCTCATAGTAGGGATAGTTGTTCATCAGCTTAGCCAGCATTTTATTAATATGGAAAAATATGTTTACGCCAACACTAAAATTGGTGGCATAAATTATGGAGCCGTTATGCTGTTCGCATGCCTGCTTTACATCATCAATATTACCGTGCCAGCCTGTTGTGCCAACCACAACCGGTACACCAACTTCAAAGCATTGTTTAATATTGGCCAAAACAGTAGCCGGTGTGCTAAATTCAATGGCAACATCGGCTTTTTTCAAATTCTCGGCAGTCAGCTCATGCTGATTATCCTGATCAATTTTTAATACTATTTCGTGCTTACGGTCAATGGCGATCTTTTCAATGATCTTACCCATTTTACCATATCCCAATAATGCTATTTTCATCGGAAATATTTATAGGTTTTATATAAAGTCTAAAACAGCTGAGCGTTTTTAATTGATTTAATAATTTATCTGAGTGTAAAGGTAATCTTTAACCCCATAACATACGAACTGGTACTATTGAGGGCAAAAACCGGCTGATTAAGCAGGCTCGGCGTAACTTTCATACTCAGGTTATTATCAACGCTATAACTGTGCATAAACTTAGCATCAATATAGGCATCGATAGCATTAATACCCCAGGCGCCCAAAATGCCCAAAATACTTAAATCGCGATCACGGCGATAGCCATCAGTAGCATCGTACAAAGCCTGGTCGGGTTGATTAATATATGTGTTGTACTCGTTATAATAGGGGTCTTTAGGGCCCGGCGTAACGCCATGTTCGCGGTATTTTGAAATCGCTAAAAATTCAGTATAATAGGTGTTATTATATACAACAGCCCAACCCAAAAGGCCCAGCCCGGTATAAATAACAGGTACTTTCCACCATTGGTGGTTATAAATCTGACCCAGGCCCGGCACAATCAATGAACGGATAACAGCAGTATGCGGGCTATGGGTGCTATCGGGATGATATACTTTGTCTTTATGAGGTTTTGGCTTAAACGACCTTACAACATCGGTATCCTGCTTGGTAGCCACCAGGGTATCTTTAGTAGTTTTTAACTTAGCCGACGAAGTATCAGGGTGTTGTGCTGCGGCAGTAAGTGCACATGCCCAACACAACAAAACCAGTAGCAAATATCTATACATTTCTTAATTTAAAACCCCATATCCACTATGAGGGGTTATGTTTTCACCAATCCATAATTTCAAGAATACGGCTAAGATCATCTTCTGATAAGAAAGGGATCTCAATAGTACCTTTGCCCTGGCCCGCCAACTTCAATTTAACTCTTGAGCTGAATTTTGATGCCAGGTCGTCCTGTATTTTTTGAATCTGGAAAGATACGGGTTCAGGCTGCTTGCCCTCTTTTTTCACCGGAGGCCTTTGCATATCACGAACAAGTTCTTCTGTTCTACGAACGGATAAACCTTGCTGAATAATATGTTGATGCAGATATATTTGTTTGGTGGAGTCCTCAATGGTAATTAATGCCTTTGCATGGCCCATGGTTAATTGTCCATCGCGAATGGAAGCCTGTATTACAGGCGGCAGTTTCAATAAACGCAGGTAATTGGTTACTGTAGAGCGGTTTTTGCTCACACGTTCGCCCAATTCTTCTTGTTTCAGACTGCATTCATCAATCATCCGCTGAAAACTCAATGCTACCTCAATAGCATTCAGGTTTTCGCGCTGAATATTTTCAATAAGCGCCATTTCCAGCATTTGCTGGTCATTAGCGGTACGGATATAAGCCGGAATCTGCGTTAAGCCCGCTAATTTAGATGCACGAAAACGCCGCTCGCCCGATATTAGCTGATAGCTATGTGCATTTAAACGTCTTACCGTAATTGGCTGAATAAGGCCTTGCAGTTTTATGGAATCTGATAACTCTTTTAAAGCATCCTGATCAAACTCCGTACGCGGCTGAAAAGGATTTACTTCAATTTCAGTTAATTTTATTTCATTTACCGAGCCCAGATCGTTTACTTCCGGGCTTTCTGATGCCGTTGTTTTTTTGTTGTTTGACTGTTGTACATTTTCAGAATCATTCAGCAATGCGCTTAATCCTCTTCCCAACGCGTTTCTTTTCTCTGTACTCATTTCTTACTTTATGCTGTTGCTATTTTTTCCGCTGCTTCGGAGAGAACTAAACCATTTTTTCGCAGAATTTCGCGCGCCAGATTCAGGTAATTGATAGCTCCTTTGCTGGTAGCGTCGTGCATAATTACAGATACACCAAAGCTCGGCGCCTCACTTAAGCGGGTATTTCTTTGAATAATGGTATCAAAAACCATTTCTTCAAAATGGGTACGTACTTCTTCAACCACCTGGTTTGATAAGCGTAACCTTACATCGTACATGGTTAACAAAATACCTTCAACCTGTAAATTTGTATTTAAACGTGATTGAACAATTTTAATGGTATTTAATAATTTACCCAATCCTTCCAATGCGAAATACTCACATTGTACCGGGATGATTACCGAATCAGCCGCAGTTAAGGCGTTGATGGTAATTAAACCCAGGGATGGTGAACAGTCGATAATAATGAAATCATAGTCCTCTTTAATTGCATTCAGAACTGCTTTCATTTTGTATTCCCTGTCATTCATATTGATCATCTCAATTTCGGCACCTACCAGGTCAATATGGGCGGGCAACAAATCAAGATTAGGCGTATCCGTTTTTTGAATAGCCTCACGCGGATCAATCTGATTAATAATGCATTCGTAGATGCTGTTTTTGATGTTTCGTGGATCAAACCCAATACCCGATGTTGAATTGGCCTGCGGGTCGGCATCAACCAACAGTGTTTTATACTCTAATACGGCTAAACTTGCAGCCAGATTTATTGATGAAGTAGTTTTACCAACACCACCTTTTTGATTGGCCAAGGCAATTATTTTACTCATTTTATGTGTTAAAAAAATTTATAAAAGGGTTTTTAGCAAAACGAAATATGGAAAATAGATTTCCAATTTCGAAAAGTGTTCCGGGATAAAGATAAGCATTTTAAATAATTCAAAAATCCACAGCTTTTGCCTACTTACAAACAAAAGTGGAACGAAAATGTTAGTTTTTCGATTTTGTGAATTGCCGGATTATAGATTTATTGAATTAATGATTTAATTTGTCTCTTCTTTTTTATCTCTTTTATTTAAAGAAAATAATCGGTCAACAAATTAATCACAATCCATGATAACCATCATTTCGGCTACCAACAGGCCCGGCAGTTCAACGCTCAAAGTGGCCCAATATTACCAAAAACAGCTGAAAGAAAAAGGCGTGGATGCAGGCATATTGTCACTGAGCCAGCTACCCGCCAATTTGATAGAGAGCGACTTATACGGCAAAAGAAGCGCCGCTTTTGAACCTATACAACAAGTTGTTACTCAAACAGAAAAATTCCTGTTTATTATCCCCGAATATAATGGCAGCTTCCCCGGCGTTTTAAAAACGTTTATTGATGCCTGCAGTTTCCCTGAAAGCTTTTATGAAAAAAAGACCGCGCTCACCGGCATATCATCCGGAAAATATGGAAACATTCGCGGCATTGATCACTTTACCGGTGTTTGTCACTACCTGCATTTAAATGTAATGTCGTTAAAATTACACATCGCATCTATAAACAAAGAGTTTGACGAAAACGACAATTTCTTTAAATCCGATACACTGAAATTTGTAGACGAACAAATAGACAAGTTCATATCTTTTTGAGCTGAAAGCACAAAGCGAAAAGCTGAAAGCTAAAAGACCAAAGCAAAAAGCAAAAAGCAAGGAACTAAAACACGAAGCAAAAAAGCTTTAGTCTTTTAGCTCTCCGCTTTAAGCTCAAGCTCCGTTAATCAATTTTGCCATTATAAATGCGGCAGCGGCGGCCAGGGCGCCTATTAATAATACCTTTAACGCACCGGTAACTGCTGGCTGACCGGTTACCTTGCTTTTAAAATACCCAAATACAAAAAGGCATACCATCGTTACGGCACAGGAATAATATAGGGCCTGTTGCGAGTTGGCAACAAAGAAATATGGTGAAAGCGGGATAATTCCGCCGACTATGTACGACAAACCTATTGTAATTGCACTCTGACTAGCCCGGTTAGCTTCGGGCTTTTCCAAACCTAACTCATAACGCATCATAAAATCAACCCATTTGTCTTTATCTTTTGCCATTTCATCTGCAATCTGATCCTGCAGGGCCGGGGATAACCCAAAATCGGCAAAAACTTCTTTTACCTCTTTTTTTTCCTCTTCAGGCACGCGTTCTATTTCATCATACTCGCGTTTCAGTTCTGAATTGTAATGATCAGCCTCGGTACGGCCGGCCAGGAAACCGCCAAGGCCCATAGCTATTGACCCGGCAACAATTTCGGCAATACCTGCCGTTACGATAATGCCCGATTTAGCTACCGCTCCACTTAACCCGGCAGCCAGCGCAAAAGGCACAGTTAAACCATCAGACATCCCGATAACAATGTCGCGTATGGTATCAGAGCTTTTTAAATGATGTTCATGATGCATGTTTAAATGTATCCTTATTAAACGAAAGATATTTAGGAAAAGACAATTTATTATTAGTCTGAATCAGTTAATAATATTTTATATTAGCCGCTCAACTTATAGCCAACATAACCTTTTAACACAATTTAAAAACCATACTCATTACCAGACCCTTACCTAATCCCAATTAAACTATTATGATGAAAATTCTAAAAAAAGCATTATTTGCATTTTTGCTGGCACCCCTATTTTCTTTCGCACAAAGCAATTATAAAACCGGTTACGTTGTTACCCTAAAAGGTGATACCATTCATGGTTTTATCGACTACCGAGAATGGGACTCAAATCCAAATGCTATCAACTTTAAAGCCACTGCCGACAACAAAACAGTCCAATCTTTTACACCGGCTGATATTGTTTATTTTAATGTTGATGATTTAGAGGCCTATCAAACCTATACCGGAAAAATAAGTACCGATCCTACAAATATCGACAACCCATCGTCGCGGGACACAAGCTCTAAAATTGCAACTGTTTTTTTAAAAATATTGCAAAAAGGTAAAAACCTCGAACTATTCAGTTATACCGACCGTATCAAAAGCCGTTTTTATATTGGAGAAACCCCCGGCTATAACCCTGTTGAATTAGCATATCACATATATACCGATCCTGCCGCTCAAAATTTAGCGAGAGGTATAGTCACCGACAATACTTATATGAAACAATTGTTCGCGTTGGCTAATAAATACGATGCCATGGACAGCCAACTGGAAAAGATATTTCAAACTGAGCAATACATGGGTTGGTATATTTTAAAGATCGTAAGCAAAATCAACAAAATCTCAGAATCCGATTATAAAAAGAGCGGCAAAGGCAATTCAGCAATTATGTTTTTTGCAAGCGCCGCACTAAACATTACTAATATATCACCGGGTACCCCGTCAGCATATTTCGGGGCTGGAGGAAAATCAAGCACTTCGTTCGGGCCATCTGTTGGGCTGGGGATAAGCATTTCACCCAACCCCAATACAGGCAAACTGCAATTACGGGTAGAGGCTAATGTTAACACGGCCAGTTACAACTCTTTATATGAAAATAAAGTTGAGCCCTACATCGGTGTAAAAGCATCTTTTAATGACTTAATAACAGCTTTTGCAGGAGAGATTATTTACAATTTCTATAATTCTGAGAATCTTAAATTTTACGCAGGCGTCGGACTTATATTTGAATACAATTCTTACTCGAATGCCTTTTTTGGTCCTCAAAACCCTAATAATAGCTTTAACGGTACTACTGCAAATGAGCCTTATTCTTTCATAAACAATCAAACGGCGTTTGTTGGAAAAGCAGGTGTGCAGTTTTCAAAAAAATGGGAGTTTTTTATCGATTATGTAAGTTCAACTTACTTAACAGATGCCGGTTATTTCCAATTAAGCAGCAGCCGGGAACGGATTGGAATCAACTATCTATTTAAATAAGCTACAAAACGAATCATCAGCCCTAATATATATTAACTAAATACTATTGAATAACTATGCGTCTTTCTAAAAGATTATTACTCCTTTTTCTTACCCTTCCTTTATTTTCTTTAGCACAAAGTAATTATAAACCCGGTTACGTGGTCACTTTAAAAGGTGACACGCTGCGCGGATATATCGATTACAAACAATGGGATCAAAATCCCACCAAAATCAGTTTCAAAAACAACTTAACTACAAATGACATTAAAAGTGTTTCGGTAAAAGATGCGGCTGCGTTTACTGTAGATAAATTAGAACGTTATCAGCGTTTTGTTGTATCTGTTAGTCAGGATATTGTTGACGAAGTCCGGTTGGAGACTAAACCAGATACTACTAATATAACAGATACTGTGTTTTTACGCGTCTGTACTATTGGTAAACATTTTGCCTTGTATTCATACACCGATAAAATTAAAGAACGCTTTTACTACCTGGAGGCTGGTGCAAATACACCTACGGAGCTTGGATTTCATGCGTTCTACGATCAGGAGGAATCTACCACGGTACAATATGTAAGAAGATACAGAACACAATTGGAAAACCTGGCACAAAAATATAAGGTAAACGACAATGCTACTTTAACCAGAATAGTACACGCCGATTATACCGAACCGACGCTAATAAAAATAGCGCATGATATAAACGGGGCGTCATCATTGGCTGAATTTACACAACAAAGCATAGGTGGTACAAGGTGGTTTATTGGCTTGGGCGCAAACTATAGTCAATTAAATTTTAGTGGATCTGCCAGTCCTTTTGCAACTAACAAAAATACGAACAGCATATTTCCTAAATTTGAAACCGGTTTTGATTTTTTTCCAAACAAAACCGTTCAACGGTTCTCCATACGTCTTGAATATTCATTTCAGGTAAATCAATTTAAAAATATTACAGGCACAGTTTATTCAAATATCCCAGCCACCAATAATTTAAGTTTTACCCAATATAACAACTCGTTAACGCCGCAGATTATTCTTAATATTTATAACAAGGAGTCGTTCAAGTTTTTTATAGGGGCTGGTCTTAGTTTAAATATGTCAGCATATAATCATGATCAAACCACTACAAATTTTGAATTCTCGAATGCTCCAATGGTTCAAAATAATTTCCCAGCGTTTGAAAAACTCTGGATATCGCTCCCTTTAAGGGCGGGTGTGTCTATAAATAAAAAAGTTGAACTGAATTTTTGTTACGTTCCGGCTTCGCCAATGACAGATTATGCCGAGTTTTCAGGATCGGTAACCTCCTATCAATTTGGCATTAATTACTTATTCGGTAAGTAAACCAACTGGCGGCTATCGAACAACAAGCACCCAGCCAGCCAGTTTGGGTGTATTGTTTTTGAGGTCGATAATATAATAGTAAGTACCCTGGGGTAAAGGCGAGCCGTTAATGGTGCCATCCCAGGGTTTTGCATAACCTATACTTTCATAAATCTTTTGCCCATAACGGTCATACACCATAACTGAGCAATCCGGATAAGTTATCAAAGCATCAATGTTCCAATTATCATTTATACCATCATTGTTTGGCGAAAATGTATTGGGGATAGTTATTTTTTTATAAACCCTTACAAATACGCTGCTTGTTGAAATACCGCAACTTTGTGAAATGGCAGTTAAGGTATAAGTAGTATTGTTACTGGGAGTTGCCAGCGGTGTAAGCGATGTTGGATCACTAAGCCCCGTTGTTGGTGTCCAGTAATAGTCGTAAACATTATCGCCTGTTACAGATCCATCCAACTTAATCGATTGGCCTTCAAATATAACCTTATTGCTTCCGGCATTGGCTACCGGGTTTTGCATAACCGTTACCGTTACAGATTGCGCACTGTCGCTACAGCCGCCGTTACTCACATCAACCACATAAGTTGTGGTCTGCCCGGGGGTAGCCACCGGATTAGCAATGTTGCTATTGTCAAGCCCGGTTGAAGGTGCCCATTTATAATACAGACCACCGCCAGCTGTTAATTGCGCCGGGGTTCCTGCACAAACAGATATATTATTACTAACAGTAGCAACCACCTTTGGTATAACCGTTACCGCAGTTTGAGCAATTACGGAACAACTTGCATCTGTAGATACCTGCACTGTATAAATGCCTGCATTTGATGAGCTAACGTTATTAATAATCAGGGGGTTTTGCGAAATTGGCGGAAGATTGGGCCCCGACCAAAGATAGGAAGACCCGCCCGATGCAGATAGTTGCAAAGTGTAACTCTCGCAAACTGTTTGCGGGGGTATGGTTGGCACCACGGGCAATGGATTTACAGTAACTGTTACAGGTGATGAATATACCCGGCACTGAACCGATGAAATATCTGACCCGTTGGAGACGCCCAATCTGTATTGGTATAACCCTGTAACGGCATTTGTAAATGAAATATTGAGTTGGGTAGTTGTTTCGCCCGCCATGTCAACCCATCCGCCGTTATTGGTATTGGCCTGCCACTGGTAACCCGGACTGCCATTTGTTATCACATTGGCATTTATAGTATACTGTGCGCTGCCGCCCTGGCACAAGTTCAGGGCAGCTTGCCCTGTGCTCGATCCAAACCCAGTTGTAATTACCGGGCCGCAGGCTCTGAAGGTAATATCATCCAAAATTAAATCGTTGCCATCTCCCCCGGGAGCTAAATTGGTCATCTTAACTACTACATCGGTTACACCTGCGGGCGTAGTAAAAAAAACGCCATACTGGTTCCACTGAGGGTTTACCGTTGGCGCAATAGTACCTGTATTATACGTGGCTAAAACCTGGCCGGAAGTTGATTCAATATCAAAAGTAATGTTTGGCTCGCTAAAGTTAGCCGTCTCTGCCTCGGCAATAATTAGGTTAAGTATATAGGCCGAAAATTCATAGGTCGTGTTTGGACACAGGCCGTTAGCTGTCTGCGTAAAAAAGATACTCGGCTGATCAGATGCATTAACAATCATCATGTAGCCGTTTGGGTTCCCTGTATGGTCGCTTGTTACATTATGCCAGGTATCCTGGTGACAGTTCCCTTCTCCGGCAAGACTATTCGCTATAGTATAGTAGCCATCATTAGGGCAGTTTAACGGTGTATAGCCCATGGTAGTGATACCAGCTGCCAAAGGAGCTCCGGGGTTTGCGCCAGATCCAAAATCCTGATTAATTACAGGATCGCCTAAACTTCCGTTGCAACTTTGCGCATTTGCCAGTGAGGCAAGCGCTAAAAAAAAAATTGCCGGTAATAATAATCTGAATATCGTTGGTTGCATCAATCGGGTAACCGTATCAAATACAGTGATTTTTCAAAAATAATATATTTACCCGATGAATAGCGCACAATCAAAAGATACCGACTGTATCATTTTTATTATGCCAATCGGTAAACAGGTTGTTCAAATTAAATTAACTTATTTTTGATGATACTTATTTGCTATCATAACCTATGATAAAAATATACACGCTGCTGCTGTTTTTTACATTTCCAGGCATTGTTTGTGCACAAAATATTTACACAATTAAAAAAGACAGTGTAAACCATCTTGATACGGTAATGGTAAAGGCATATCTTTCCAACCAGCCTGTTTTAAGCGTACCGGCATCTGTCAATGTAATTGGTCAAAACCAATTAAACGTACAGCCCGACAATTCATTTATCTCTGTATTAAACAGTGTACCGGGTGTTAGGGCTGAGGAGCGGTCGCCTGGTAGTTACCGCTTATCTATCAGGGGTAGTTTATTACGATCGCCTTTCGGCATTCGCGATGTGAAGATTTATTACGATGATATCCCCCTAACCGATGCCGGTGGAAATACCTATTTAAATGCCATCGATTTTAACAGCATCCACAATATGGAAGTATTGAAGGGGCCTGATGGAAGCTTGTTTGGTGCAAACTCCGGCGGGGTGGTTTTGCTTAGCCCTGTCACTAATAAAATTGATAGTAACTATATTTCCGCAGGATTAAACGGCGGCTCTTACGGACTCCTCCACGAAAATACCGCGCTGCAGGAACACACCGGCATTTACACCTTAAATTTGAATCAGGCCTATGAAAGTTATGGTGGTTATCGTCAAAACAGCTATATGGAACGCAACTATCTCCAAGCAGTAAACCGGTGGACCTTTAACCCTAAAGAAGAATTTAGGGTGTTGGCTTTTTATTCAGATCTCGACTATGAAACACCTGGCGGGTTAACCCTGGCCCAATACCAGGCCGATCCACAGGCTGCAAGGCCACCAACTGCTACTATTCCCGGCGCAATAGAACAAAAAGCGGGCATCTATCAAAAAATGTTGATGGGCGGCGCCGTTAATGAATATCATTTTAATGACCGCCTCAGAAATGTAACCTCTGTTTTTGGTACTTATGTAGATTTTGCTAATCCATTTATCACCGATTATGAAAACCGTTATGAAACCACCTTTGGCTTTCGCAGCTATTTTGAGTGGATAGCCAGCAAGATGGTAAACTATAAATCGAAAGTTAATTTAGGGATTGAATGGCAGCAAACCAATTCGGATATTAACAATTATGGCAATGTGCTGGGGGTTAGGGATACCGCTCAAACTTTAGACAAGATTAACACCAACCAGCATTTTTTCTTTGCCCGTTACGTAGCCGATATTTATAAAAAACTGCACGTGGAGGCTGCCCTGAGTTTTAACTTTTATAACTACGAATTCAAAAACGTTTATCCGAACGATGAAAACTTTTATACCGACAGGAGCTTTACGCCGCAATTAATGCCGCGGATAGCATTGTCCTACCAAATTACCGGTGATTTTGCCTGGCGTGCATCCATAAGCCGCGGGTACTCTACCCCTACCACCGCCGAAATACGGCCGACAGATCATCAAATTAATACCGATTTAACACCCGAAGATGGCTGGAATTACGAAACCGGTTTCCGCCTGCGCAATAGTGACGAAACGATGTTTCTGGATGCCTCCGTTTTTTATTATCACCTCAACAATGCCATAGTACCCCGCTTTAATGCTGATGAAACGGAATATTATATTAATGCGGGCAGCACCAACCAGCCCGGTTTTGAATTATACTTTACCGATTGGATCATCCGGCAAAATAGCTCATCCTTCATCCGCGGATTGCAGTTTAATGAATCACTAACGTTAGATAAGTTTACCTTCAGCAGCGATTATCACGACGCAGCAGGAAGCTATGCCGGCAACCAGTTAACCGGGGTACCCGAACAGGTCATCATAACCAGCTTCCAAATCAAATTCCCGCAAAGTTTATATCTGTACGTTGAACACAATTATACCGCCCGCATCCCCTTAAATGATAATAATACTGCCTTTGCCCCACATTATAATTTATTGCAGGCCAAAATGGGCTGGCGGCATCAGTTAGGCCCAAAAAGTCATTTTGAAATTTATGCCGGGGCCGATAACCTGTTAAATGAAAAGTACAGTCTGGGTGATGATTTAAATGCCGTAGGCAATCGTTACTATAACGCAGCACCGCTACGAAACTTCTATGCTGGCTTTAATGTGGTATTTTAAAATTGAAAAAACAATAAGAGCGCCCTCAAAACGCCCTTATTGCCTATATGTATATTAAGGGGTAACTGGTTCTGAAACGTTACTACCCCTACCTTTAGTATCAAATGCACGGAACTTTACGCCATTAGCCGTAATTGTAACAGCATCGTTATAGATGCTGCTTTTGGCATCTGGGTCTTTACCGTTTGTAGTATACCGGATAACTAAACCCGGGAATTGCACATTGGCCAAATATTTGCCATCCTGCAACACAACGCCGGGTTTGGGCACCCGGTAATTGTACCCGTTATTATAATAACTTAAACGCGGCAATTCTCTTTTGCCTAAAACATTTAAGAAGTTTACCCAGGCCACCTGATAAAGAGAATCACTTTTTGCAGCGTTCTTTTCAGTTGCCCAATCAGGGTCCTTGCTCCATGCGCGCTCTGCAAAACCTAATAATCGCGGTAGCAGCATGTATTCTAAACGTTGAGTGCTTTTAATATTTTCGCCCCAAACGGCACTTTGCAAACCGTAAATATTGGTTTTGCCATAATCGGTAAGGCGTTGTTTACCTATAAAAATATTGCGGTTTATTGGCAGCCCATTTCTATCAACTTTTGAGTTTTTAAAATAATCAAAGGGTATAAATGAAAATGGCTTATCAATATCAACAAAAGCCCCCCAGTAATAACCCGGCTCGTCAAATGATTTGTAGTGAGCCATATCAAAGTACAGGTTGGTTACGCAAGTAAGCACCGTTTTGTAGCCGGCGTTGGCCAGCTTGTAGGCTAAATCTTCATTACCGTCACCAAGTGAATTATTCCAAACTTCGGCCTGTAAATGTTCCGGCATAAAATCAGGATTTGGCACATAAAATGGTTGCCCATCCAACGCGGTTTTGCGCAGGGTCATTTCTTCCCATCCGGAAAGATAAATTCCTTTGGCTTTTACCAGCTGATTAACTCTTCCATAAAAATAATACCATAAATCGCCGGTGTTTTTTATTTCGGGGTGAGTAGCCTGCAGCGCCAGGTAAGCAGGTGATTTTTCCCAAACGTGCGCAGGTACTTCATCGCCGCCAAAGTTGATGGTTTTTAACGGTACACCAGCATCTTTGTACATAGTCACCACATCATTAACTACCGCTTCAACAAAGTTATAGGTCGATGGCAAGGAAACATCCATAATGTTATCGTTCCAATACTGGTTCGAGCTGTATTGTGACTGATCATTCGGATCATACAATAAATAGTGTTCGGCTTCATCTTTCTTACCTTCTGCCATTAAACGATTGTAACGGGCATTCATTGCTTTAATGGCAGAACGGGCATGACCCGGCGACTCTAATTCAGGCACCACTTGTATGTGCAAGTTATCGGCATATTTTAATATCTCCATAAAATCGGCACGGGTGTAGTATCCTGTGCCCGTTTTATTTTCAATTTCTCCACCCGAACCATGCGAAGGAGGCAAATTGTGTTTTGCATCAAGCGTATGACCGCGTTTGGCGCCCACGTCGGTCAATTCAGGCAACGATGGAATTTCCAAGCGCCAGCCTTCATCATCCGTCAAGTGCATATGGAACACATTGAGTTTATAAAGCGCCATTATATCCAGCACCCTTAATATTTCGCTTTTAGGCTGAAAATTACGACCTACATCAATCATAAAGGCACGATATGGAAAACGGGGAGCATCTTTTACATCAACACAGGTTATTTGAATTTCTTTTTGTGGATGCGCCCAGGCTAATGCCGGAATTAATGTTTTTAATGACTGGATGCCATAAAAAGCGCCTGCGCTTGTGGATGCCAAAATAGTAATAGTGCCGGGGTTAACGGTAAGCCTGTATGCTTCCGAATCCAAGCGGCCATCGTATAAAACGTTTATCATTTTAAGCGATCCCGATTTAATATCAGTCTTAAACTTTCCGCCAATCAGAGGCTCCAGGGTTTCTTTTAAAAGGTTTAACTCTTTCGCAAACTTGTCGTTGGGCGATATCATTACCACTACATCTTTGTTCAAGGTAAAAAAGCCTCCGGTTTCTTTGTAACTAACCGGAGTTGGAAATACTTTGGTTAATTGAGTTTCTGCAACATCCTGAATATTTTTATTCTGATCATAAATAACAGCGGGGGTTACCAAACCCGCATAATTGGGCTTAAATGGTTTCAGGCTAAAAGTCCCTGTATTGTATCCCTTATCGGGCTGATTGTCCCAAACCACATAAAAGCCTTCGGGGCCATCGGTTATGTTTACCACCGGTTCATCGTCAACAAACTCAATCCGTACAGATTGGCCGGGTTTTATTTCGGTGAAGGTGCCTGTTGGTGTAAGGCTAAAAAGATCGCCGTTAATAAAATCAATTTTTGCATTGCCGGTAACCGTAGCCGAAGCAATTAAACGCGCTGAGTTAAAATACATTTTCCAACCCGAGGCCGGAAAGGTATTTTTCCCGTTATTGGTAATAGTAATAGCGTTTAATGATTGTTGTGGATTCTTATAGTCGTTTTGAATCGGCTCCCAGGTAATGCTCAAATCATGAGCGTTAAATTGGGGTTCATCAATAGGTTTTGCCGTAACCTTTATAAAAGTTACCGCCATTAAAATAACAATAAAGTAATACCGCATGGTTTTTAATTGGAGTACATTGAAGAAGTAAATATAAACTATTTACTAAAATTAAAAACACTTATTAAAATATTTTAAAAAGACTTTACCTATCGACTATCCATTAAAACACCACATAGCAGGTAAAGCCCTGCTGTTAAAAAAAATCGTTTTTACATTTTATAACAATCCAAGTATTATTCCGTAGTAGTACTGATTTTGATGCGTAAAACTACGCAAAATTTACCCGTGTATATTCCCGGTTTATTTTTTAATAATTTGATTATCATATAGTTACTAATAAAATAAAATGGAAAATATTATTTTTAATCGCTGTAGAACTTTGAATTAGTAACGAATTAATATTAGTTTTATCAAAAACAATTTAGTCAAACCCTATATAACTTTAAAACAATGGAAACAAACTCAAATCACGCTTATCTTACTGGCAAGGAGGGAGAAGAATTTGACCTCGAATTAGCCGCAAGCTGGACAAAGAACCATAGGGACAAGCATCCGGATTTAGCAATTTCACATTTTTTTGGAAAAGAGATTCTACAAAAAATATTAGATCAGGACGGCTGTGTGGGCATCCGCATTCATCATGCATATGACGAAAGTGGAAAAAAACACGTTATTTTAACCGGCGCAACAAGCGATGGCAAAGACATGATTGGTACTGCACCAGAAAAAACGCCCTTGTCAAAAGGTGATATGAAAGCCGTTAAACCCGAAATAAAATACATGGTTGCTCAACAGGCAATGCCTTGTCCAGGTTCACCCGGATGCTCATCAAATACATTAACCAGCCCATGAAAATGGGAGTAAAACTATATTGGTATGTCTGTTGCATATATTATAAGCAATGCTAGCGTCGCATCTGGTATTTTACCGGTTTTGGCAGCATTGTACAACTATAAACACTTAGATAAGGTATTGAAAATTGCAGCAGCTTTTTTTATAATATCATTTTTGTCGGATCTGGTAGAATTCATAACGGCAGTTACGGGTGTAAAAAACAACGTGCCTGTTATACACCTTTTTATCATAATAAGCATATTATTTTTTGGTGCTATATATTACCATGCCTTTTTTAAACCTTTCTTAAAAAGAATTATCGTTATATTATCAGCAATAGCTTTGCTTATTGTTGTAATTAATATTATTTTTATCGAAGGTATATGGGAATACCCCTCCATATCAAATACCGTTTTAAGCGTACTGCTTATCTTTTTTTCGCTTGCTTATTTTTACGAGTTATTAAACAGGCAAGAATTTATACATATTGAAAAACAAGGGTTGTTTTGGATAAATGCGGCTGTATTATTTTATTTTGCGTTAAATATCTTTTTATTTATGCTTTTTAGACGGATAATAAGTGTGCACCAAACAGATTATTATATTATCCATAATATAGTTAATATTATTGCTAACATTTTATTTTCAGTCGGATTACTTTGCAGACCACAGAAAACGACCTTATACCAGTATTAATTACAGGTACGCTTGTAATAGTACTGCTAATTGTTTTTTTATTTTTTTTCGTGATTGTTTATCAGCGAAAAATGATAAAGAACCAGGTAGACCTGCGTAAACTTCACGATGAAAAACAATCTGATTTACTAAAAGCCGTTTTTGACGCCCAGGAAAGCGAACGCAAACGATTAGCGGAGGACTTGCACGATAGCGTGGGCCAGGTTTTATCAGCCATAAAACTTAATCTTCACCGGCTCGACAAAAATTGCGTTGGCGAAAGTTCAGAACCCCTGCTGGCAGAAACCCGCAAGCTATCTGACGAATGTATTGTAGAAATACGCAACATTATTCAGAACGTTTTGCCCCCGGTACTAACAGATTATGGATTGCTTGAGGCACTTGAAGGCCTATGTGTTAAAATTGAACAAACCACCCACGTTAAGGTAGAACTAAAGAAAAGAGTTGACAGTATCCGGTTTTCGCCCGGCATTGAACTGGCTTTTTACCGTATTGCACAGGAGTTGTTTAGCAACGCCATTAAACATTCGGGTGCTACAGTTATCCACTTAACACTTACCAACGATGCCGGGCACCTGGTTATGGAGTTTAAGGATAACGGTAAGGGTTTTAATATGGATAATGTAAAACACGGTTTTGGCTTAAAGAATTTGCAAAGCCGGGTACAATTAATAAATGGCGAAATTAATATTTATACAAAGCCCCATAATGGCACCATTACTATAATAAGAGTTTTGATGACATAAACGGGAGTTTTGTGGTATATTTATCGTCTTTCTTATTTATGCTATGAAAAAAATCAAATTAGCTATTGCTGACGATCACAAAATTTTCAGGAATGGATTAAAGGCCACATTGGAAGATTGTGCCGATTTTGATTTGGTATTAGAAGCATCAAATGGACGGCAATTGCTAGGTATGCTGGTTTCTGTTGTGCCTGATGTGATATTAATGGATATTAAAATGCCCGAAATGGACGGCATCCAAACTACCGCCTTTGTAAAGCAACACTATAAAAGCATAAAAATATTGGCGCTTTCCATGTTTAACGAAGACAAATATATTGTCGACATGATGAAAGCAGGCGCATCGGGATATTTGCTAAAAAATGCCGAGCCGGAAGAAATTATAGAAGCCATATCAACCGTTTACAACAAGGACTACTATTTTAACGAACACTTATCAGTAACACTTATTAAGCAACTGGCCGGTAATAACCTGCACGGAGCCGCCGCCACCTCACTAATTGATTTTAACGAACGTGAAATAGAAGTATTAAAACTGGTTTGTCAGGAATACTCTAATCAGGAAATTGCCGATAAAATCTGCTTAAGCGTGCGCACTGTTGAAGGCTACCGCGCACGTCTGTTCGAAAAAACACGCTCAAAAAACCTTGTAGGGCTCGTAATTTTTGCTGTAAAAACAGGTATTATCAGTGTGTGATAGGAAGTCTTTAGTCTAAAGTCTGTAGTCCTGAGTTAAAAACTCACTTTGCAGATACAGACTTAAGACTCCCGACTATAGACTTAAGACTCAAAATCAAGCATCAACCGTAACCTTCTCACCAATTTGTTGTCTCCACATGGCATAATACAATCCTTTCTGGGTCAACAAATCAAAGTGCTTGCCCGATTCTACTATATTGCCTTTCTCCAGCACATAAATGTTATCGGCATGCATAATAGTCGATAAACGGTGAGCAATTAAAATGGTGATGTGGTTATCAAACTCCGATACATCACGTATAGTTTCTGTTATTTCTTCTTCGGTGATTGAATCTAATGAGGAAGTGGCTTCATCAAACACTAAAATATCCGGCTTGCGCAAAAGGGCACGGGCGATGGATAAACGCTGTTTTTCGCCACCCGATACTTTTACACCACCTTCGCCTATTACCGTACTCAAGCCCTTATCTGCACGTGCCAGCAAGGTTTGGCAGGCTGCACGCTGCAACACATCCATACATTCTTCATCGGTAGCTCCCGGACGAACGAATTGAAGGTTCTCGCGGATGGTTCCCGAAAACAATTGCGTATCCTGCGTTACAAACCCAATTTTTTCGCGTAGCTGATCCAAATCAATGTCTTTACTCAGGATATTGTTGTACAGTATATCACCTTCCAGCGGTTGATAAAGACCAACCAGTAATTTAACCAAAGTAGTCTTCCCGGAACCTGATGGGCCAACAAAGGCTATTGTTTCGCCACTGTTTGTTTCAAAACTGATATGATTAAGTGCGTTGCGGTTAGCTGTTAAATGCTTAAAGCTTACATTATCAAAAGTCAAAGTGTTAACCTTTTCTAATAATACAGGTTTCTCAGGTTTAGGATCGATGGGAATACTCAAAATACTCTTGAAGTTACCCAATGACACTTCCGCCTCGCGCCATGACAGGATCACATTACCCAGTTCCTGTAATGGGTTAAATAAAAAGAACGAGTAAAACAAAAAGCTGAAATACTGACCTGGTGAAATGGTATGCTTAAAGATGAGCATCAACAATATTACTACCATTGTACTGCGAACAAAGTTTACAGTTGTTCCCTGCACAAAACTCATACTGCGTACATATTTAACTTTCTTGAGCTCCAGATCCAGTATCTTATAAGTGGTATTATTTAGCCGGTCAATTTCTTGTTTTACAAGCCCCAAACTTTTCACTAATTCTATATTTCTTAATGATTCGGTAGTTGAGCCTGCCAGCGCTGTAGTTTCTGACACAATGGTTTTCTGTATCCTTTTAATTCGTCTGCTCATTGCCGAACTTACATATCCAATTACAGGTATAGCGCAAAAATAAACCAGCGTTACCTGGTAATTTACCTTCACCGAATAAACGATAACAAATAACATCCCGATGAGGCTCACAAATAAAATGCTGATGAACGAGGTGATGAACTTTTCATTATCCAAGCGTACTTTTTGCAGTATGCCCAGGGTTTCGCCACTACGCTGATCCTCAAAAACCTGGTAAGGTAGTTCGAGGGAATGTTTAAGTCCGTCGGCATACATTTCGGCACCTGTTTTTTGGGTAATAATGTTGGTATAATAATCCTGAAAGTTTTTCGCTATGCGCGATACCATGGCGACACCAATTGCATAACCCACCAGTTTTAAAACAGTGTGCAAATATTCGGCGTAAACCAATTTGTCGCGCCGTTCAATAACAACATCTACAATACGTCCGGTGATGTATGGATCTAACAACGAGAACCCAATATTTAGCGCAGCCATAAGCAATGCTAAAAAAACCACCCAGCGGTGCTTTTTAAGATATGATAGAAGTATTTTCATTCGTATTTAAGTCAATAGTCTGCAAAAATAAAAAAACGAAACGGCCAAACAGCTCATTCCCTTTAATTTGACATTTGAAGTATTTTAGGAACTAGCTTTGGGGATTAACAATAAGGCTTTATAGTTCATAAAGGCATCGTCCGCTCATGGCCGCGGGAGGCCTAGTTACTTTTTCCTTAGATGAAAAAGTAACCAAAAAATCAAGTCAGAAAAAAGCTTCAGCGCTGCAGGCCATACTCCCGGCCCGCTTTTCTGACTGGCCTTTGCCCGCTTTTGCATTCAGGGTTTTGGTTGGTCATTAATTTCGCACACACTTTTTCTTCAGCAGAGAAGCTTCGCCCGAAATCGGATAAAACAATGGTGGCCTTAAGCGCTGGCAAGGGCATAGCAAATTTTTTGCATAAAAGCTCTGCTATAAAAAGAGGTACCCCGGCAAAAAAGATTGCAGCCCGTGGTTTTGTCCGATTTGCAGGGCAAAGGCCCCGTGCGGCAAAGAAGCCTATCTGCTGAAAGCCTTTTTGGTTACTTTTGTGGCGACAAAAGTAACTAGGCCCCCTGCGGCCATGAGCGGGCCAATGATTGTATGATCCACAAAGCCTATTAAAAAAGCAAAAACCTTAAGTGAAATAACACCCAAGGCTTTTTAATATAATTTTAAACGATTATTAAACCGTCATGATATCTTTTTCTTTCGCTTCCGAAAGTACATCAACCTTAATAATGTAAGCATCAGTCAATTTCTGTATTTCGCCTTCGCCGGTTTTCATTTCATCTTCTGATACACCTTCTGATTTCAGCTTTCTGATCTTCTCATTCGCATCTTTGCGGATATTACGAACAGCAATTTTCCCGGTTTCAGCTTCACCTTTAGCTTTTTTAACTAAATCACGACGACGCTCTTCAGTTAACGGCGGTACGTTGATGCGGATAATCACCCCGTCGTTTTGTGGATTAACGCCAAGATTAGCCTCTTTAATTGCTTTTTCAATCAGCGGCAATAATGATTTTTCCCATGGTTGTACCACAATGGTGCGTGCATCGGGCGTATTAACGCTACCTACCTGACTTAACAGAGTTGGGGTTCCGTAATATTCAACCATAATATCATCCAGCATGGCAGGGTTTGCTTTTCCGGCGCGAATTTTTTGTAATTCACTATCGCAATGTTCAATGGCTTTATCCATTGAAACTTTGGCATCAGCAACTTGTTTTTTAATGAGTTCGCTCATCTTTATCAGAATTTGGCACAAAAATAGTAAAAAGCTTCAATTTACATCAACTAAATCCTAACGCTTAAAAACAAGGTTGTTGTAATGGATTGGCAAGCGTTCATTTTTGAACGCGTGAACGCTGTGAACACCACAATCGCTGCCCTGCGCCACCCGGCGCACGTGGCGCACCTCGTGTTTTTATTGAAGTTTATCCAGAAAAATGGAGAAAGATAGTTATGGTTGAAAGATATGATGCAAGAGATTGTGTATGTATTAAGCATTGTCTTTAAAACCATCATTGGACGATAAACTTTTTGTACTTTTAATTTATGCCAGATTTAACCTATTACCTAATGAACGACCAACCAACCACTTGTCCAATATGTGGTGCGCGGGCAGATATTATTTCAGGCTTTTTTCATACTTTGCTTCGATTGGGAATAAACGAATGCCTGAATGCGAATTGTAAACATGTATTTTTAGAGGTGGAAAATTGAGCATGAAAGAAGGACACAAAAAAATAATTGATGTTACTTGTGCCCTAATTGTAAATGATCAAAATCAATTGTTTGCAGTTCAAAGGAGCAGCAAAATGAGTTTGCCTTTGAAATGGGAACTACCTGGTGGCAAAATTGAAGCGAATGAAACCGCAGAACAATGCTTGATACGTGAAATTAAAGAAGAGCTTAACATCGAAATCAAAATTTTAAAAGAGCTCAACTCAAACATTCACGGTTATCCTTTAGTAACAATTAATCTTATTCCTTTTATTACTAAACAAATTTCCGGAGAAATTAATTTAAACGAGCACATCGATTTTAAGTGGCTAAACTCAACTCAATTATTAGATTTGGAATGGGCTGAAGCTGATGTACCTATTCTTTATCAATATCTAAATCAATTGAAATTATAATTCAGTAACTCCACAGGAAATTAAATATTTAGCAATAGAATTATAATGAACAGGATCCCTAGTCGGATCTTCTTTATCACCAGATGGTATAAATATTATCATACCTTCTCTAGCTCGTGTTAACAGCACCCTATATTTATTTATAATAAATTTTTTCATTTCAGGATTATTGACCTTCTGCCACTTAGTTCCTTTGAAAGAATTAAAATCCCACTCATTACTAGCCCTCCTCAAATCCGCATCCCAACAAACACCAGCCCAATCTAATTCAAGACCTTGAACTCCAAATTCCGTTGCTGGTATCTCTAAATAATAAGACGATCTAATATCTGTTCTCGGATTTAAAAACCATTCTGCTTCATCTAATTCCAATTTGACCTCTAATCCATAAGGACGTAGCCGCCTTGCACCAGAGCTCGCAACTAAGCCCATTCTTCGAGTCCCCTTACATTTTGACCTTAGCCATTTCTTTGCTTTGTCTAAATCTCTAGTGATAAGTATTTTGTAATTGTTTAATTTATTTATAAAGACTTCTTTAGCTTCCTTTGGCTGATTGGTCAAAATTAAATTTACCCACCGAGATAGCTCTTCAGCTTTATAAGATCTTAGCGATACATCAAGATGTAAATCAGGGTCCTCCACTATGGAAATATTATTTGGCGCTTTAGTAAATAAGTTTAGATTTCCTGTACTATGATCACCTGTTTTCAATTGAGGGGAAATATAAACTTTCCAATCGCTAAATTTTTCTTGGAGAATTTTGCCCCACTCTGGAAGACCTGCTTCTCCAGTATTGATTTCTTGACCTCCACCAACTAAAGCAACAATTACCGACCAGTCCGGCTGCCTACTCATTATTTCAAGCATCATTTCTGCTTCAGAATGTGGACGTTGAAATTTCCTCATAGAATGTTCTTTATTCCATGCCCTTTGAGCTTCATCAAAAATTACAATTTTATTGTTTGGAATCTTTTCTTTTTCAATAAAATAATGATCCAAAAAACGATGCACATTCTCAATAAAGGCAATTATTCGCTCAGTTTCTTTCTTTTTTGCACCAATATTGTCTCGACTAATTTTTTTGAAGGCATCACGAGTTAATGCCTCTCTTAATACTTTAATTAAAGGACCATTTCCCGATAAAAAAGTAGCAATAGATTTTTCTTCTCCCTGAAACTCTTTGTCGTGTGCAATATTTAAACCTGCAAGTGTTTTTCCAGCACCGGGAACACCCGTAATAAAGCAAATGATCTTTTGATTACTTGCTTTGGCTAATTTGATTGCGTTAACTACAGAATTGGATGTTTTAGTAAGGTTTTTAGTTCCCGCGTGAGATCTTGATATTTCAATTACGGACTTCCCAGCATATAAAGTTTGTGCAGCTTCAATAATTGTTGGCGTTGGTGAATAGTCACTATTATCCCACTTTTTAAAATCTAATTCCTTTTGCTTACTATCGTATTGATTTATGATATCGATTAAGCAATCAGTAAAATTGCTTGTATTAGTTAGTAGAATGTTTTTTATAACCTCTAAACTTTCGGTGGATTTATTCTCTAATTGTTCACCATTAGTAACTAATAAAACAGGAATAATAATTTTATCTCTTGATTCAAAATGAAAATCCCTGATATCTTGACAATAATCTAAAAGTTGTTCTTTATCAGCATTTAAATATTCTGATTTCCCAACTTTAAATTCAATTATTATAATCAAATTATTGGCAACAATAACAACATCTATTCTCTTCTCTCTTCGAGCTATAGGATATTCTAATAAGATTCCAAACTCCCCTATTTGAGAATTTTTAATAAGAGCCTTTGTAAAGGAGGTCTTTAATATATTAATTTCTTCATTCCATGAGAGCGTCTGTGAATGCAAAAGTTGATAGAAACCAGCTAGCCCCGATTGCGTCGTAAGGGCTCCAATGATAGAGCTTACATTGTCACTTATAAAATTCGAAATTTTGTTAGAGTAAAAGGCCCCCATTTATTTAATAAAATTAGGAGCGTTAAAAAAATCTTTGAATTGAACGTCCAGAGCATTAACAAGCTTATCTAAATTCTCAATGGATATGTTACGTCTTCCATTTTCAACATCCGTAACATAGGTTCTATCAATTTCTGCTTTATTGGCTAAAGCCTCTTGAGATATACCAATCTCCTTACGTAATTCCCTAATTCTTTCCCCAACTTTAACCTTAATACTCATATAAGCAAGTTGGTATATTGTTGACTATAAGTCAACGGACTATAAGTGTCATTTTTGTATATTTGATTTTATGAAGAATATTGTATTTCACTATTTATATCGTGACGGGGCCAACTACAAAAACTTAAATTCAATAGTTTTTGATAATAACTTAAATATAGAATTAACTGAATTGGCCGATCTTATAGGGTCTAAATTGATTTGTGGGGAATGGTTTTATGCCAACCAATGGAATTTGCCAGATTTACATTTTGGCACTTGGGATAGTGAAATAGATCACGATTTTCATGAGTTTGAAGGTGTCGAATATACAGACGAACCAGTAAACACGACATTAGATCTAACTGAGTTTATAACAACAATTAAACAAACTCCCTGGCAATAAATACGTTGAAATTAAAACCAACTTTGGCCTTCGCAGTTTTATAATCAATATTGTAGAAAAAAACACCTCGGTATTCACAATAATGATGGACACACTCACCTATCCTATTGCATCTCATTCGGAAACTGTTGCAAAACCAATTTCTCTACCGGATATCCCATAGCTTTACAATGGGTAACAATTTCATTATAGGTCTTTTTATCCATATTGGGCTTACGACTCATAATAAATAAAAACCGGTAATCCGGGTGCCCAACCACGGCCCACGAATAATCGGGCGCCAGATCCACCACCCAGTAGTCAACCTTTATGGGCCATATAAACTGGGCCTTCATTTGCCCATCGCTGGGGTTGTTCTCGTCTGGAAAGATCTTTGACTTTACGGTACGGATATGGTTATCTTCTTCTTTGCAGGTGGTTACCACATTGTAGTACCCATCCTTATTAAGTGTATAGTGTGTCGTTGTTTCCCTGCTCCCCTTATCAAACATGGTAGGGATTGATGCCAGTGAATACCAGGTGCCCCCAAAACGTTTCAAATCAACTTTATCAACCGTTTTATTGGGAATAATAACCATTAAAGCACACCAACCCGACAAAAAGAAAATGCTCAAAACCTTCATAACTTACACGTATTTGTCACATTTACGTAAATATCGGTTAAAATGGTTGACAACGTTTTAAAAAAATCAAAAAATAAAGGGGCAACCCAGATATATGACTTACCCCTTAAATAATTTTATTTCTTCTTGCTGAGTGTTAAAATCCGGCAGGATTCTGGAAGTGAAATGATAAAAACAAACGTCATGTTGAACTTGTTTCAACACCCCACTTGCAAAGTCTACACCAAGCAATTCGCTTGTCCTGTGGGGTGCCGAAATAAATTCGGCATGACATTATATTTATTATTTCACCAGCGTGCCAACATGTTCGCCGTTGGCAATTTTCATAAAGTTACCCGGTTTATTCATGTCAAAAACAATAATAGGCAATTTGTTTTCCTGGCACAGGGTAATGGCGGTCATATCCATTACATTGAGGCCCTTGTCATACACTTCCTGGAAGCTTATTTCGTCGTAACGGGTAGCTGAAGGGTCTTTCTCCGGGTCAGCGGTATAAATACCGTCTACGCGGGTTCCCTTTAGCACCACGTCGGCTTTTATTTCAATAGCGCGTAGTGAAGCGGCGGTATCTGTTGTAAAATAAGGGTTACCGGTACCGGCGCCAAATATTACAATTTTACCTACTTCCAAATGGTGCATAGCACGGCGGCGGATGTAAGGCTCGCAGATTTGCTCCATTTTAATGGCCGATTGCAGCCGGGTTTCAACCCCAATGCTTTCGAGCGCATTTTGCAGCGCCATGCAATTAATTACGGTAGCTAACATGCCCATATAATCAGCCTGCGCACGTTCCATGCCCGATTTTTCGGCACTTAATCCTCTAAAAATATTCCCTCCGCCAACAACAACGGCAATCTCAACCCCTGCATCGTACACGCCCTTTATATCCTGGGCATATTGCAGTACCTGGGTGTTGTCGATTCCGTATTGTTTATCGCCCATAAGCGACTCGCCACTAAGTTTTAGCAGGATTCTTTTGTATTTCATGTAGTGTAAATTGTATTTAATAGAGACAGATGAAGCTTAAAATAGTGTTTATCAATACATTTAATTGTGGATGATAATGCTTGCTTCATCAAATTGGAAAGTTTTTCAAAAATATGGAAATAAAATTACTGTTAAAATTTTATCTCGCCTTTGTTAAATAATCACCTTTAAACACGGTGCCCTGTACTTCAAAATCGGCATTAAACACAATCAAATCGGCATCAAAACCAGCAGCTATTTTACCTTTTTTTGTCCTTTTTGCCAGCTGTGCCGGGTATAACGATGCCATGTTAATAGCCTCGGCCAGTTCAATACCTACTTGTTTTACACAATTCTCAACGGCCTTTAACATAGTAAGGCATGAGCCCGATAATGTACCATCAGGCATTACATACCTGTCGCCGGTAAACTGGTGCTGGTAGGTACCAACAGTGGCAGCGGTAACGGCATCGGTAATTAAAAATAATTTGTCGCCCAGCTCGCGCTTAGCCAAACGCACCATTGCAAAGTCAACGTGAATGCCATCATTCACAATGCTTACATAAGGCTTTTCTTCAAATATAGCTGGGATGTATCCGGGTTCGCGGTGATGCATTTGCGGCATGGCATTAAATAAGTGCGTTACCGCCGGGATAGGCTTATTTAAAAACGCTTTTCCTTCGGCATAGGTTGCATTACTATGGCCGGATGATATGATGATGCCCTGGCCATGCAGGTAATCAATCACTTCCTGATCCTGCAGCTCCGGCGCTATGGTGATCATCTTTATCACCCCATCACCTTTTTCAACCCATCCTTTTACTTCGGCAAGGGTAGCTTTCTTAATCAAGCTTGCCGGATGCGCTCCTTTTTTTATAGGGTTAAGATATGGCCCTTCCAGGTGCAATCCCCAGAAGTTTCCTTTACAACGTTCCCGGTATATTTTGGCCGATTCAATTCCTTCCTCAACAATGGCATTGGTGTTGGTGCCAATGGTCGCAAAAAAACCGATGGTTCCCTGGCTCAGCAAGTCGTTTTCCATACGTTCCAGTGCTTCTACCTCGGGTGTTCCGGCAAATAATTTGCCGCCACTGCCATAAATCTGCAGGTCAATTAATCCCGGCGCCAGGTAAGCACCGTGAAGATCAATTTTCTTTACATCATCGGGTATAGCGCTTTCATCACTAATGGCAATAATGGTATCGCCGGTAATTAAAACTACCTTTTGGCTGGTAATCTGACCATCAGATATTAATTGCAGGTTGTGAAGTGCTGTGATCATAGGAATTTAGCCCCCTCTAAACGGCGAAGCCCTCATGAACACCATTGAGAACAAACACCTGGTGAATAATCTCCCCCTGTAGGGGAGACTTTTTAAACTCGTTAACTATTAAAATCTTTTTTAAAGCCCTCCCTACCGGGGAGGGTTGGGTGGGGCTCCAAAAAAAATCCCCCCGATTTACATCGGGGGGATCAAATATTTAAGCTCCTAAAGCCACCCGCTTAAAGGCGGTAACGGTTAAGCCTTTTTGAACAGTTTCAAGGAACTGTGCAACGTTCTTAGATGAGTCTTTAACAAACTCCTGATTTAACAGGGTGCTGTCTTTGTAAAATTTATTTAATTTACCGGCAGCAATTTTTTCAACCATTTCTTCTGGTTTACCTTCTGCACGGATCACTTCTTTAGCAATTTCAAGCTCACGCTCAATTGTTGAAGCATCAACACCATCTTTATCAATAGCAACAGGGCTCATAGCAGCAATTTGCATTGCAACGTCTTTACCTGCGTCATCGGCGCCAGCAGCATTAGCGCTTAAAGCAACTAATACACCTAAACGGAAGTTACCGTGTATGTAAGCGATAACTTTTTCGCCTTCAACAACTTCATATTTAGAGATGCCTATTTTCTCGCCGATTTTACCGGTTTTGTCAATAATAGCTTCACCAATTTTTTGACCGTCAACGGTTAATTCATTTAATGCGTCAATTGTGGCAGGTTTGTTTTCAACCGCTGCGGCTGCAATCGCGTTAGCAAAAGCAACAAACTCAGCGTTTTTAGCCACAAAGTCGGTTTCGCAGTTTAATTCAATTACCACACCGCGCTTGCCATCAGCGCTGGCACGGGCAATAACCACACCTTCGTTTGATTCCCTGTCCTGGCGGCTTGCTGCTACTTTAGCACCTTTTTTTCTTAAAAAATCTATGGCTGCTTCAAAGTCACCGTTAGTTTCGGTTAATGCTTTTTTGCAATCCATCATACCGGCACCAGTTTGCTGGCGCAGTTTGTTTACGTCGGCTGCAGATATTTGTACTGTAGACATTGTTTTTTATTTTTTTATGGATGAAAGTTACGTTTTGTAAACCAAAGCAAAATTAAATGGCCCGGTTACAACTCACAACCGTTTATTGTTATATTATAGTTAAGGGTTGTATATTGATGTTATAAAACTATAGCATGCAACACACAACCCTTACCATACTATTAATTACTCTTCTGATTTCTCAGCAGTAGGCTCTTCAGTTGCAGCTTCAGCTTCAACAGCTACCTTACGGTTTCTTTTTCCGCCTTCGTTTGCCGAACGGTCTGTTACTTCAGGAGCATCAGCTTTTGCTTTAGCAACTGCTGCTTCTTTTTCAGCTTCGTCTTCTTTCTCACGTTTGCGCTCGTCCAAACCTTCAACTATAGCCTGAATAATGATACCGGTAATCAATGAAATTGATTTAGTAGCGTCATCATTTGCAGGGATAGGGAAATCGATATTTGAAGGATCAGAGTTGGTATCAACCATAGCAAATGTAGGGATGTTCAACTTTAATGCTTCTGATACAGCGATGTGTTCTTTCTTAACGTCAATCAAAAACAATGCAGCCGGTAAACGGTTAAGGTCAGCAATACCGCCCAACAAAGTTTCTAATTTGATACGCTCACGCTGAATCATCAGTCTTTCTTTTTTAGAAAGGTTGCTGTAAGTACCGTCTTTAGTCAATTTATCGATGTTTGACATCTTTTTAATCGACTTACGCACAGTAGCAAAGTTAGTTAACATACCACCTAACCAACGTTCGGTTATGAAAGGCATGTTTACCGTTTTTGCATAATCAGCAACAATATCTTTCGCTTGTTTCTTAGTAGCTACGAATAATACTTTACGACCTGATTTTACAATTTGTTTTATAGCTGCAGCAGCTTCTTCAACCTTTGTTAAGGTTTTATTTAAATCGATAATGTGAATACCGTTACGCTCCATGAAAATGTACTGTGACATTTTCGGATCCCATTTGCGGGTAAGGTGACCAAAGTGTACACCTGCATCCAGTAAGTCCTGATATGTTGTTCTTGCCATTTTGTTGTCCTCCTTTGATTAACGTTTACTGAATTGGAATCTCTTACGTGCTTTCTTGCGTCCTGGTTTTTTACGCTCAACCATACGGTCATCACGTGTCATAATACCTTTAGCGCGCAGAGCTGGTTTCTTATCAGCGTCGAGTTCAACAATTGCTTTCGCTATAGCTAAACGAACGGCCTCAGCCTGTCCTTTTACACCACCACCTGCAACATTTACTTTAACATCAAATTTTCCGGTTGAACCAGAAACCTCAGTTGATTGAGTAACGATGTACTGTAATGGTAGGGTAGGGAAGTACTCTTTGTAATCTTTACCGTTTACGATAATTGCGCCGTTGCCATCTGTTAAATAGATGCGTGCAACTGCTGTTTTTCTTCTGCCCGAAGTGTTAGTTGTTGGCATTTCTTTTCTCCTTAAAATTTAAAAGTTAAATGGTTGTAGGGTTTTGTGCTGCATGAGGATGCTCAGCGCCTGCATAAACATGCAAATTGCCAAACAATGCTTTGCCCAAACGACTTTTAGGTAACATACCACGTACCGCTTTTTCAATTACGCGGGTTGGATGCTTTGCCATTAACTCCTTAGGAGAAATGAAACGCTGACCACCTGGGTAACCAGTGTAAGAAACATAGCGTTTATCGCTGAATTTGTTTCCGGTCAGTTTTACCTTGTCTGCATTAATAACGATCACGTTATCACCGCAGTCTACGTTTGGGGTAAAATCAGGCTTGGTTTTTCCACGGATGATCATTGCGATCTTTGTAGACAAGCGCCCCAAAATCTCGCCCTGTGCGTCAATAACAACCCATTGTTTGTTGACGGTTTTTTTGTTGGCTGAGACAGTTTTGTAACTTAACGTATTCACTTGCTTTAAATTAAATTTATTAAACGTTTATTATACCCCGCATTTTCGGGACTGCAAAGATACAGTTATTTATTTAACTGTCAAATGGTTTTTGAGGAATTATGCGGTGTGGCATTTTGTTTTGTATCAAAGGGTTAGGTAGTACTTATAAAAATATAATTATTGAACAATACAGCGGTTAAAACTCGTTAAGTTTTTAAGGATTGTTAACGGGGCGTTCCCGCCGTGGTAGAACGGCGGTCGTGCTATCCGTTCATACGCCTGCAGGCTTTAGGCGCGAGCCGGTATCCACTGCTATCACTAACGCAAAAAATTTTACACAATGAGAGATAAATACCGGAAATTAACAGGCTATTTAACCTTGCGGTATATTTAATTATTGCATAAGAATAAACTCGCTTTTGTTGGTTATTGTGCTCAAACAATTACTCAACCTTATAACGATAAACCAGCCTGCCTAAATTTCCGTTGTCATCAATACCTTCAATTACCACGCGATAGGTGCCGTGAGCATCGGCATTATAGTAGTTAAAGCTGATGTTGCCATTTTTATCGGTTATCAATTCAGGGTTCCAGTAAATAGTGTTTCGCAGGTCTGGCTGTTGCGGGTTGGTTGCGGAGGCAACATACTTTGGCGAATAAAATTCCCTTGCCTTAATAAAACCCGGAAAACGGTAGACGATCAATCCGGGTGTCGAAGTATTTTTATAATCTACCACGTCGAAACGTTTGGTAGTTATTACAAAAGCACCACCCGAAGCTTCGGAGCCATAAATTGCCAAATTTGCGCCCGATCTTAAAACCTCTATACTAGCTATATCTCTGGGACTTACATCATCAATATGACTATCGTCCATTACATTCCCATCAATAATAACCGCCATCGCAGTTTCCACAATTTCAGTCCCCCCTGAAGGATTGGATATAGTATTGATGTGTGCTTGTGATCGGTATGTATAAAACCGGCCATTTTTAAATTTTATCCCCGTTGCTTTTGCCAATATGCAATCAGAAAGGTCAATGCAATCAGCCAATTGCTTGTCACTAATCACCTGGTCGGCATGGCCGGGGCCGTTCAGGTTTGAAGATATTGAAAGAACAGGATTCATCTCCAACCGCTGGGCACGGATGCTCACCTCTTTTAGTTGTCTTACATTTTTCAGGGAGTCGTTTTTCAATTGTTGCTGATATTCAACATAGCTTCTTTTAATAGCAGCCTGCATTTCAGGCGTCAAAGCAGCATTGGTTTGATGCTGCAATAGTTTAGGAACCTGCGGATAATCGGTATTTATATTAATGACTACATTTCTACTGTCATTGGCTTTCCTGCCGCTTAATAATATTCTCGTTGAATCAGGTAATACTAAACCCCTAAATTTAAAGTTACCGTTCACGTCAGTTAAAGTATCTGCAAAATAGGCATCCTGCATGGCGCTCAGCATCACTTTACCATTCGGTATTGCAACACCCGAGGATGTCTTCAGGCTCCCACTCAATTCAAGCGCTTTTTCCGGCTGATAGGCCAAAGACTCATCCACACCGGTTAATACTCTTTTCCATTCAAACCTCCGATATCCCTGTGTCATCATCAACAGATCAAGGTTAGCCCTATTTTGGTCATTTTGAGCCATGAAGTAATAGTTGGGCTTTTCGATATACCCTTTCAAATCAGATGTAAGCAACAGGTTGGTAAGTATGGTACTTTCGTTTTCCTCGTCGGCATAAGGATGTCCTTCATTAAAAACAGATACAGAAAAACTACCCATTACCGGGTTATTATCATTGTCTTTGGCGTTCAGCTCTATTTTGATATTTTGCCTGGCCTTGGCAATTACTACCGGGTTTGAAAGGCTTAGTTTTAGTACATCATTGTTTTGAATAAAAACAATACGTTCATTTAAAGGCTCGCCACTTTCCGAAAACAAGGTAAACTGCAAAATGCCAGATGGAAAACGTGTCTTATTAATTGCCCAGGTAACCACCGTATTATCCAGCTTTCCCAAAAAGGTGTAATATATTTTACCACCCAACTGCCCCAGCAGGTAAAATCGGCTATGTTGTTTTTCTTTAAATAACGGTGCATTGGCAGATACCGTTACATCAATGCTATCCTGTTTATTAACGATCGAAAGCACAAAACCACTTTCCCGGGCAGCAGGCAATTCAGTCACAAATGATGATTCGCCAGTCTTTATTATGGCCCTGTAGGTTTTGCCAGCTTGCGGGGTAATAAAAAAAGATCCCATTCCCAGGCGCTGCGTTTCAAAATCAGCCACTACACTTCCGCTATTGTCTTCAATGGTTCCTTTTACAAACTCCCCCAACCCTGCAGTACTTACCACCTTGACTGCTATTCTGGATCGTACCCCGTTTATCATATAACCACTTTCTGGGAAAAATTGCACGTCGGGATTGCTGGCAGTTGTTTTTTGTATTGCTGTGTTAGCAGAATTTAGTCCGGCTATCTGTAGTTTTTGATCATAAAAGTATTCAGGGCCGGCGTTGCGCATCCAATTAGTATAGGCCCGTATCCGATAATCACCTGGTTTTAAATCTCGCGATAGCAGCAGATTTCCCCACGCCACACCCTCTGTTAATTGCAATACCTGCCGCCGGACAACTGAATCACCTGGCCCTATCAATTCAATATGCAGCACACTGCTGAATGCCGACAACTTATGTTCCGCGCCTATAACGGTATATGCTTTGTACCATACCGTATCACCCCAAAAATAGGCTGGCTTGTCTAAATGAAGATATGCCTTTTCAACCAGGTGTTTTGCAGCAAAAGCATTTAATTTATTGGCCAAACCGGGTATAATAGTACTGTCTGCTCGTGAACTACCTTCTTTATTACCTTCATAATCAAGCGGCAAAAGTTCGGCAATACGGTTATTGGCCCACGCTCCGCTAAGTGTCAGGCTATTAGGATCGGTGAGACAACCGTTATCGTCAAATAGCGCCGAAGAATTAGCAGCATTAAAATTAACTAAGGTTCCTTCGTTATTGTTAGGGTCGTTTAAGCGGTTCACTTGTAAATTGGCACGAAAACGATGGCTCTTGCTGTAAGCAACATATAGCATGCAATTGTCACAATGAAGTATATTAGCGTTCTTTTGAACTCCCGCCTTCATCAGATCAGCTCTATTTAAAGACGTTGAAATTAGTTTTTGGAATGTTTTAGGCAGTTTTTGTTTTTTTGTATAGTATAATAAAGAATCGCGATTATTAACCGCCGTAAATTGAGCTATCTTTTTATCTATTAATTTGTCATCAGGTCGTTCAGGATTATCGTACCACACCAGTTTCTGTATCTGGAAACCCTCCCCATCCAGATCATCATTTAGTAAAGACCGTAAAAAGTGCTGTATCGAGTTTTCATAAACCTCCTGGCGCGTTTTTTGCCACTCCCGCCGTTGTCCGGCAGTTCCTCTCATTTCCGTAAATAATGTAAAGCCTTTATAACTTATCAAATTGTTTTTTGTATCAAGTAAAAAGTCAACAAGCTGGTATTGTATCTGATAGCCGAGCGCCATATTCTGTATCACCAAAAAGTCAGTGGATGATGCCTTCAATACACCCGAAGCCTCATCATAGTTCAAATCAAGCACTTCCGGATTGATAATCGTACATTGCTTAGCGAGTTCATCTGTGCCTAAAAAATAACTCCTGAATAGCGTCAGATCATGCAACTGCTCCGCATCATCCCGGGGTTTAATTTTAACTTCATTTAATAAGATGGCTTTTGGAAATATAACCAGATCCGGTATCCTCATATCAGTATTTACAACTACCGGCTGGCTGTACCTTTCAAACCCAACAATAGAAACCACTAACTCATATTTGCCTGCTTTTATATTTTTTAAAGTAAAAGTACCGTCGGCAGCTGTATTATCACCAGCGGTAGCGCCGCTTAAAAACACACTTACCCCTGCAACCGGCTTCGTATCGGCCTGGTTTAAGACCCTTCCGGAGATGGTAAATTGGGCTAAACTGATTAAAGGGAACAACAACAGTACCAGCAAATGGCAGATATATCTCATGCTTTAAGGCTTAATAAACGAATATACTGGTTAAATCTTTAAATAGATAAGGCAAATTTCAACGCAGGTTTGGCACCCTGTTAAATCAGGGCTTTATACCCGACACCAAATTAGCCGAAAACCGGAGTTTAATATCGGTTTCACCAAATTGCGCTATCAGCTGTTTTTCCATTTCTGCAGCAACTACGTCAAAGTCGGCCGGATTTTTAGCCGTCACTGCAGCACCCAAGGCATGTTTCCGGAAATAACCGTTTACAATTTCTTCAGCCGATGGGGCACTCGTTTTTAATAAAACCTGGTTAGTTTCAACGTTAACAAAACCGGTTTCTTCCATCCAACCCTTCAATAACGCAGCATCGAATAATGAAAACGGCACCAGAAACCGGGACGTATCTTCATCTTTAAAATAAGGCAGGATAATATCGTTAAAAATCAGTTTAAGTAAAGGAGTATTTTCCGTTTTATCCCAGGTATTAAAAATAAATCTGCCGCCCGGTTTTAATACTCTCAGTGCTTCGCTTAATCCCTTTTTCTTATCCTGTAAAAACATCAAACCAAACTGGCATACCACCAAATCGAATGTGTTATCAGCAAATGACAAATTTTGTGCATCTTCAATGCCAAACACAACCGAACCATCATTTAACTTGCCTTCTGCAACGTTCATCATATCGGCATTAAAATCGGTTGCTATTAGCTTAACTTCAGGTGCAAAATGATTCCGTAAGTGCTTGGTTACCCGTCCGGTGCCACAGGCTATCTCCAACACAGCTTTTACACCTTCGGTATTTATTCGTGATACAAGGTCCACTGCGTATGGCTCAAACATCATCGGCCCCAGGTACCTGTCATAATTTAAAGCCAACTCGCCCGAAAATTTGAAAGCATCTTTTTCCATTTTCTTCTCTATTTTAATATGCTCTGTAAGATAGCAATTCCTCATCGTTAACTAAAAGCGTCCCAGCAACAAGTCCTATCATTTTAATTCTTCTTTCTATCTTTAGCGCAGTAACCGTCTCAAAAAAAACAAAATGTCAAAATCACTTTATATTTCTGCCTTGCTGTGCCTCTTTTTGGCGCAGGTTAGTGCGCAAAGCCTGTACATCCCGCGCGATGTTAAAAAAGCCTATAAAAACCAAACCCGCTCAGCAGATGGCAAGCCCGGTAAAAATTACTGGCAAAACCACGGCCGCTATAATATTGCCATTACCGTTACACCTCCTAACCGTACCGTTAACGGGATTGAACAAATAACCTATTTTAACAACAGCCCCGATACGCTTAAAACACTCAATATAAAACTGATCATGAACATTCACCGGGCAGGTGCAACCCGGTTCCGGGGAACCATACCCGATTACATCACTCCTGGTATGCAAGTTGACTATATCACTGTAAATGGATCAACAAAAAAGTGGGACAATGCCGCGGCCAATTCCACCAACCAGGATTTGCCCTTATCAACACCTGTATTACCTCACGACTCTGTAAAACTGAACATTGCATGGCATTATGAACTGGCCACCGGCGCAGGGCGCGAAGGGGTGATTGATTCCTCTACTTTTTATATCGGTTATTTTTATCCCCGCGTTGCTGTTTATGACGATTATAACGGCTGGGACAAACTGGAGTTTAACGACCGTCAGGAGTTTTATAATGATTTTAATGATTATACGCTTAGCGTTACCGTACCCAAAAACTATATTGTTTGGGCAACCGGCACCCTGCAAAACGCCCCGGATGTTTTACAGCCGGAATATGCCGACCGCCTGAGCAACTCAATGACTAGCGACTCGGTTATCCATATTGTTACGCCTGCCGATGTCGCAAAAAATAACATTACCGCTCAAAACGCAACCAATACCTGGGTATGGAAAGCGAACAATATCAGTGATATGTGTTTAGGTATTAGCAACCATTATAATTGGGATGCTTCGAGTGTTGTGGTTGATGATGCTGCACATCGCCGCGCCAGTATGCAAGCTGCCTATAATGATAATGCTGCTGATTTTCACCAGGCTGTTAAGTTTGGCGTACATGCTTTAAGCTACTTTTCACACAACTGGCCCGGAGTTCCATATCCGTTCCCAAAAATGACTGCCTTTCAGGGCTTTGCTGATATGGAGTTCCCGATGATGGTGAATGACTCGCACGATCCGGATATTGCTGATGCAGAATTGCTGCAGGATCATGAAATGGCGCATACCTATTTCCCGTTTTATATGGGTATTAACGAAACCCGTTACGGCTACATGGACGAAGGCTGGGCAACTACCTTTGAATACTTTATTAATCAAACCGAAGTAGGTAAACAACAAGCCGAAGAAAATTACAAAAGATTCAGGGTGGCCGGTTGGATCAATGATCCTTCCGAGAGCGAAGACCTACCAATTATTACCCCAACCAGTGAGCTGAAAGGCGGCTATGCACATAACGCCTATGGCAAAGCATCGTTAAGTTACCTGGCTTTAAAAGATATGCTGGGCGATGCCTTGTTTAAAAAAGCGCTGCACACCTATATGGATAACTGGAATGGTAAGCATCCAATTCCATGGGACTATTTTAACTCTATAAATAGCGGATCGGGAAAGAATCTGAACTGGTTTTTTTATAACTGGTTTTTCACCAATAACTATATCGACCTGGCCGTTAAAAGCGTAAGTAAAATTGGCGAAGGTTATAAAATCACTGTTGACAATGTAGGCGGTTTTGCCGTTCCGTTTAATATAAAATTGACTTATAGCGATGGAACAACCGGTATCATCCACCAAACACCGGCCATTTGGGAAGCCAACCAAAAACAGGCAATCATCAACCTAAAAAATAACAAAACCATCAAATCGGTAGTAATTGATGGCGGCATTTTTATGGATGCCGATGTGAGTAATAATAGCTGGACAGCTAAATAATAGAAATAATTAGGGTCCGTTTAAACTTGCGAAGTTTTGAAAACTTCGCAAGTTTTTTTGAGAATAATAGTTAGACAGCGAAATAGTAAAAGCCATTTTAAAAAAGACATACCAGGTTTTTAAAACTTAGTATGTCTTTTTTTATTCAAATTGTTTAACATTGCTATTTTTACACAGAATTTACATACGCAATTATAAACACGTTATTATCCATGGTTATCATCAGAAACTATCCCGAATTTGAAGCTTTATTAGGTAAGGAAATAGGCATTTCCGGTTGGCACATCATTACCCAGCAGCAAATAAATCAGTTTGCCGAAGCTACTATCGACCACCAATGGATACATACCGATGAAGAACGCGCAAAAACGGAAAGCCCATTTAAGGCGACTATTGCGCATGGTTATTTAACCGTATCGCTGCTGCCCTATTTCTGGCACCAGATAGCCGACGTGCAAAACCTGAAGATGCAGATTAATTATAGCATCGAAAATATCCGGTTTGCACAAGCAGTACTGGTAAACAGCAAAGTGTGCCTACACGCAAAACTGGATGCTATAGTTAACCTTCGCGGTATCACCAAGGCTACTATTGGTGTTACTATGGAAATTGAAGACCAAAAGAAACCCGCTTATACCGGTGAGGTAGTGTTCCTTTACCATTTCAATGATTAGTTGGATTAAGTCGATTGGTTAAGCGGTTGTTATATCATAAACCAAATCTTTACAATGGCTCCACAAGTCATTCCATATTTTTGTGTTTTACGATACTATGAACACAAAAAACATTCGCCTTAGCGTATTGGATCAATCACCCATACGCAAGGGAGTTACCGCAGAGCAGGCAGTTAAAGAAACTATCGAACTGGCTAAATATACTGACGCATTAGGCTATACCCGTTTTTGGGTATCTGAACACCATAACACCGGCAGTCTGGCCGGTTCAACTCCCGAAGTACTTATGGCTCACCTGGCGGGGCAAACCAAAAACATCCGCATAGGGTCGGGCGGGGTGATGATGCCTAATCACAGCGCATTAAAAGTTGCCGAAAACTTCAGGATGCTGGAAGCGCTGTTTCCGGGCCGTATTGATTTGGGGATGGGTCGTGCGCCGGGTACCGACAGGCTTACTGCGTCGATGCTTAATCCATCAAACCAGTTTCGCGAGCAGGATTTTATTGAACAATTATACGATCTGAACAACTTTTTTCACGATCGCGGAGAGCCGGGCACACCAATGGCAAAAATAAGAGCCATACCGCAAATACAAACCATACCTGCCATGTGGCTATTAAGCTCAAGCGGCGAAAGCGGTATTTTTGCTGCTCATTTCGGCATGGGTTTATCATTTGCCCATTTTATAAACCCTAATGGCGGCCCCGAAGCGGTAGCGGCATACCGGGCTCGCTTTCAACCGTCAGAAGAGCAGCCGGAAGAAAAAGCCAATGTGGCTATTTTTGTCTTTTGCTCGGAAGATGAAGAAAAGATTTTTCAGCACCAGGCCCTGATGGATTACCGGTTTAACCAGTTTGAAAAGGGCGGCGGACTTACACCTGTTGGCTATGAAGATATCAAAGATGTTGTTTATTCGGAAGCCGAACAGGGAAGAATACTACATAACCGCAAACGTGTTATTACAGGGACGCCGGCTCAAATGAAACAAAAATTAACCAAATTGGCCGACGATTACCAGGTTGACGAAATTATTTGCGTTACCATTACCGAAAGCTTTGAAGACAGGCTAACCTCTTATAAGCTTTTGGCTGGCCAGTTTTTAACTAATGCCATTTAAAAACGCCCCTTGATAGCAATATATAGGAGCTAATTATCAACAAGGTATAATATCTGAAAGAGACCATCGTTTAAATATAACAGTGTCTTTTAGTTTTGCATCGCTCCAATTATTTTAATTGTATCTTTGACGCAGATTATAAGCAGTTTATTTTCCTTTTATATAGTACCCTAGTGATTATTTTAATATTCTTTTTAGCCCACTGGTTCCTTTCTTTATTCTTCCAAACATTTTATCTGCATCGCTACGCTTCTCATAAAATGTTCAGCACCAATAAATTTAACGAACGCATTTTTCACCTGCTCACATTTATTTGTCAGGGATCATCATTTTTAAATCCGCGTGCTTATGCTATTATGCACCGCGAACATCATGCTTACAGTGATACCGAAAAAGATCCGCATTCTCCTTATTTTTTCAGGGATGTGTTTCAAATGATGTGGCGCACCGCTTTAAGTTATAAACTTTACGAAAAACGTTTAAAAGAACCTGAAGCACAGTTTAAAGGCAGTTACCCTGAGTGGCGTTTGCTCGATTACTGGGGTTCAACTTTTGTTTCGCGTATTACGTTTGGTTTGCTTTATGTAGCATTCTATGTTTTTTTTGCTACCCATTGGTGGATGTTCCTATTGCTGCCTATCCATTTTATGATGGGGCCAATACATGGTGCAATTGTAAACTGGTGCGGTCATAAATATGGCTATGCCAATTTTGATAACGGTGACAAATCAAAAAATTCAACCCCGTTTGACTTTTTTATGTTGGGCGAATTGTTCCAGAATAACCACCATAAACGTCCTAACAACGCCAATTTTGCAGCCAAATGGTTTGAGTTTGACCCGGTTTACCCGATCATGAAATTCATGCACTTTATAAGATTGATAAAATTGCGCGAAGCATATTTATAGAGAGCGGAAAGCTTAAAGCGAAAAGACCAAAGCTTTTGCCTGTGAGACTTCCGAAGTTTTAAAAACTTCGGAAGTCTTTTTTTTAAGCGTAAATGATAGAAAGCTTTTTGCTTTAAGCTTTCTGCTTTAAGCTCCCTTTATAGTCCACAATACTTAATTGCTCATCGCAGAAATTGTATTCATGTTCCTGGTTGGAACAGATGATGGTTAAGCGGTTTTGGGCAAATTTTTGCACCAGGCTTAAATACCAGTCAACACCTTGCGAATCTAAATTGGAGGTGGGTTCATCCAGCATCAGCATGGGTGTATCGGCGCAAAAAGCCAGCGCCAGTTTTAGCCGCTGTTTCATGCCCGATGAAAAATACCTGATCATTTTATTTTTGTTGCCCGGCATTGCTAGTAAATCAATAATGGTTTCTTCGTTTATCCCGACTTTATAGGCTTTGAATTTGAAATGAAAATCAATCATTTCGGCCAGTGTAAATTCTTCAATCAGCTCCAGGTAAGGCGCGGCCAAACTCAGATACTGATAAACATCTTCAGCCTCAACAGACTTATTATCAAAAAAGTAAGAGATTTTCCCTATAGATGGTGCAAGGCTGCCATTTAAAACCTGCAACAGCGTTGATTTCCCCGACCCATTTGGCCCAAGTACGGCATAAATTTTCCCGCTGACAAAAGTATGATCTATCCCCCTGAATATCCATTCGCGGTTAAAACGCCTTCCAATATTTTCGAGGGTGATGGTCATTTGGTTCATTGCCTATGGTTAATAGTTCATAGTAAGGGCAATTCATGATGATGGTTAATAGAATAGAAAACTTGCCTTTGCTGGTGTTGTCACCTGCAAACCGAGGGGCTTATACGCCATACAAGCTTTACGTTACCTGTTGGTGACAACACCAACAGGGGCATAAAAACAAGCTTCTACCATGGTCCATGGACTATCGACCATAGACAAAATTAGCTATTGCCAAACCCCTTCATGATACCGCGTTGCGAGTTTTGAACAAAGTTGATGATCTCATCACGTTCAATAGTCGGGTTAAACTCCGCTTCAATAATATCAAGGGCTTTGGTAATGTTATATTTTTTCAGGAATATAATCCGGTAAATTTCCTGTATCTCGTTAATGGTTGCTGCGGTAAAGCCTCTTCTGCGCAGGCCTACAGAGTTTATACCGATGTACGACAAAGGCTCGCGTCCGGCTTTGGTAAACGGAGGAACGTCTTTGCGCACCAATGAACCACCTGATATCATGCTATGAGCACCAATTTCAACAAACTGGTGAACCGCAGAGGTACCGCCAATAAAAGCGTAATCATAAACATTGATGTGGCCGGCAAGCTGTACCGAATTGGCAATAATTACATTATCTCCAATTACACAATCGTGCGCAACGTGAACGTAGGCCATTAACAGGCAGTTGCTGCCAATGGTAGTTGTATTTTTATCTAACGCAGTACCACGGTTTAAGGTAACGCATTCGCGGATGATGGTGTTATCGCCAACAGATACGGTACTTTGCTCGCCACGGTATTTCAAATCCTGCGGAGGTGCTGAAATTACCGCGCCCGGAAAAATACGGCAATTTTTTCCTATCCGCGCTCCGTCCATTATGGTGCTGTTTGAACCTATCCAGGTTCCTTCGCCAACTTCCACATCTTTATGTATGGTAACAAATGGTTCAATTACCACATTATCGGCTATTTTAGCCTGTGGATGTATGTATGCTAATGGCTGGATCATTCTTCTTCAGTATTTTGTTTTTTTACAATTTGTGCCATCAGTTCGGCTTCTACTACAATTTTATCGCCAACCATACCTATACCCTTCATTTGCGCTATGCCTCTTCTTATCGGGGCAATCAGGCTGCAATGGAAAATCAGGGTATCGCCGGGCACAACCGGGGCCTTAAACCGGGCATTTTCTATTTTGAGGAACAAGGTAATATAATTTTCAGGATCGGGCACTGTATTCAATACCAGGATACCACCGGTTTGCGCCATTGCTTCAATTTGCAAAACGCCTGGAAACAATGGCATCCCCGGAAAATGTCCTTTAAAAAGCTCCTCATTCATGGTCACATTTTTCAGGCCCACCACATGGTTTTTGGTTAATTCCAAAACCTTATCGACCAATAAAAATGGCTGACGATGCGGCAAAATGTTCATGATCTGAACGGTGTCATACACTGGTTTAGCATTAGGGTCGTAAACTTTTATGTGTTTACGGCTTCTTTCCTTCTTTATAAGGGCTTTTATTTTTTTAGCAAATGCAACATTTGCAGCATGACCAGGCCTTGCAGCCATAATATGGCCGCGCAACGGCACGCCTACCAATGCCAAATCGCCAATCATATCTAGCAGTTTATGTCGTGCAGGTTCATTTTGATGACGCAGTTCAATATTATTTAAAATACCCTGCGGGGCTACTTTTATATCCTTGCGGTTAAATATTTTAGCCAGATGCTGTAACTCTTCTTCGTCAACATCCTTATCAACCACAACAATAGCGTTATTTAAATCACCACCTTTTATCAGGTCGTGTTTTAACAACATTTCCAGCTCGTGCAAAAAGCAAAAAGTACGGCAGGAAGCTATTTCTTTTATAAACTCAGATATGGTAGAGATACTCGCATGCTGGCTACCCAACACCTGCGAGTTATAATCAACCATGCAGGTAAAGCGGTAATCATCCAGTGGCATGGCCACCATTTCAACCTTCCGGTCAGGTTCTGAATAATGAATGTTATAGGGTATGTGGTAATATTCACGATCGGCCTCCTGCTCAACAAATCCCATCTCTTTAATAGCCTCCACAAATAGGATTGAGCTGCCATCCATAATTGGTGTTTCGGGGCCATCCAGATCAATCATAATATTGTCCAGTTCTAACCCCACCAAAGCTGCCAACACATGTTCAATAGTGCTTACACTGGCACCATTTTGGGTAATAGTTGTGCCGCGCGATGTATCGGTAACATTATCAACGTCTGCATCAATTACCGGGGCGCCTTCAATATCAACCCGTCTGAATTTATATCCGTGATTTTCAGGAGCCGGGTTAAAAGTCATAGTTACACGTTCGCCCGTGTGCAAACCTGTACCCGACACAGAAACCGGTCCCTTTATTGTTTTTTGTTTTACATTCATTGTAGCGTAATCCATTTTTTCACCAGTACATTTTACATTAGCTTACCATTGGCATACACCAATAAAACTGATGATCCAATGCACTAATGGCCTACTTTCGTAATTCGGCAATTATTTTTTCAAGTTCGTTTATTTTCTTTTCCAGTTCAGGCAATCGGTTAACAACCACCTGCGATCGTAAATTATCCGTATATGATACTGCCGGTGATCCCGCCCACTTTTTCCCTTCGGCCAGCAATGAGCGACTTATACCCGACTGCGCCTGTACCTGCGTACCTTTTGCTATAGTAATATGTCCTACTATACCTACCTGGCCGCCAATGATACAATTTTCGCCCACTTTGGTGCTGCCTGATATGCCTGTTTGAGCAGCAACTACCGTATTTGAACTGATTTCAACGTTGTGGGCTATTTGTATCAGGTTATCAAGCTTCACCCCTTTACGTATAATGGTTGATCCCATGGTTGCCCTGTCAACCGTTGTATTGGCACCTATCTCCACATCATCCTCAATAATCACATTACCAATCTGGCTTATTTTGCTGTAAGTACCATCGGGCAATGGTGCAAAGCCGAAACCATCGCCTCCTATTACCGTTCCGGAATGGATAATTACATTGCTCCCTATCTTACAGTCAAAATAGACCTTAACCCCGGGGTACAACGTAACATTATCGCCAATGGTTACATCATCGGCAATATAGGTTTGCGGATAAATTTTACAATTATTACCTAAAACCACATTCGCGCCTATATAAGCAAATGCACCAACGTAAGCATTACCGCCCATCTTAGCCGAAGGGTGGATAAAACTGGGCTGTTCAATACCTGTTTTATTTAACTTAATGGTGTTATACTTTTCCAGCAGAATAGTAATGGCACTATAAGCATTGTCAACCCGCAGTAGCGTGCTTTTTACAGGCTCGGCCAATACCTGGTCTTTATTTATAATAATAACCGAGGCTTCTGTGGTGTATAAATATTGTTCGTATTTCGGATTAGCCAAAAAAGATAAGCTTCCAGGCCTGGCTTCTTCTATTTTAGCCAGTTGATTTACTGACACTTCAGGGTCACCTTCTATGGTTCCGTTAAGCATCAAACCTAATTCGTGCGCAGTAAATTGCATCGGGCAAATTTAAATGTTAAAATTAAAGCAGCAAAATTATTAATTGGGTTTGGAGATTCGTTAATTAGAGGTTAGAGATCAGGGTGAATAGCTACAAACTAACCTCCAAACGCTAATCTCTAATCACCAACCTCTTATCAAAGCAAAGTATATATTTCTTTACGGTTTTAGCCAGTGCCCCCAGGTTTGAATTGTCACTGGCCTCGGTTATGTCCTTTACGGTACCATTCTTCATCAAAATACCAATATTGCCATCGCCCGATTTATAGGCTTTATTTTTAATGGCGTCGTCAAATACAAAATACGAAGCTTCATGTTCTGTAATGCCGTATTTATCCATTGCCTTAGCCGTCAAATCTGCAATAAATTTTTCATCAGGTGGCTCATTGGTTATATCAACCTTATAAAGGTTGCGTTGTACCAGGTCTCGGCAAAGTTTGCTTAAAACAAAATCATCGTGGTTTGCCCAAACTTTCACAGCGGCCATAATATCGGTGTCGTCCAAACTGGCAAAAGCTTCCAGGTGATGATCTTCATTCATAAAAGCATCGCGGCTGATGGGCTTTTTCAAAAAATGACTCAGGGCGGGCGTGGTAAAAACAGGTTCGCCGGCAAGCGCAAGTTCGCGGCTGCGTTTCAAAATTTTAACCAGCAATTGTTCGCCGGCTATAACCGTTTTATGCAAATATACCTGCCAGTACATTAGCCGGCGCGCTATTAAAAACTTCTCGACAGAATAAATCCCTTTTTCTTCAACTACTATATGACCGTCTTTGATATTCAGCATTTTTATAATACGGTCTGAGCTGATTACACCTTCAGATACGCCGGTAAAAAAACTGTCGCGATTTAAGTAGTCCATCCGGTCCATATCCAGCTGACTGGACACCAACTGATGCAAAAACTCCTGTTTGTAGGTGCCATTAAAAATATCAATGGCCATAGTTAACCGGCCACCAAATTGCTCGTTAAGACGTCCCATCAGCATGGTGGAAATATCCTCGTGCGAAATACCTTCAACTATGGTTTCTTCCAGCGCGTGCGAAAATGGGCCATGCCCAATATCATGCAATAATATGGCAACAATAACCGCCTCTTCTTCTTTACTGCTTATCTGGTGTCCTTTATTACGCAATGTTTCAATAGCCATCCCCATTAAATACATAGCGCCAAGGGCGTGATGAAAGCGGGTATGAAGCGCTCCGGGGTATACCAAATGAGTCATTCCCAACTGTTTAATATACCTTAAACGCTGAAAGTACCGGTGTTCAATAAGGTCAAATATCAGCTCTGTAGGGATGCTGATAAAACCGTAAACCGGGTCGTTTATTATTTTCTTTTTATTCAATGGCGATATAATCTGTGCAAAAATGTTAAATAAAGGTAAAACACATGTAGTATATTTGTTAATTTATGTTAATCACTTTATTAATCAACAACAAAACCCGTGCTTTGGGGTTTATAGTCTGAACTCGAATTTATAGAATTTCAAAATTATCAGAATACTCCTCTGTCTTCGGTAAATTACTTTAATAATACAAGATCATTAATTCTGTACCTTCATAAATTCTATAAATTCGGGTTCAGACAATTAATAAAAAACGTACCATGCAAGATACAACCATATTGTGGGCTGATGATGAAATCGACCTATTAAAACCACATATACTTTTCCTAACCGAAAAAGGCTATAAACTTACTACCGTAACCAACGGCAACGACGCCGTTGATGCTTTTAAAAATAATCACTTTGACCTGGTTTTTTTGGACGAGAACATGCCTGGCTTAACCGGACTGGAAACACTATCGCAAATAAAGAATATTAATAACGATGTTCCTATTGTTTTGATTACCAAAAACGAAGAGGAATATTTAATGGAAGATGCCATCGGCTCAAAAATTGATGATTACCTCATTAAACCGGTAAACCCCAAACAGATACAGCTTACCATTAAAAAGCTCACCGAAAACAAACGCCTGGTTACCGAAAAAACAACTATGGCCTATCAACAGGATTTCCGCAACCTTGGCATGACCCTGAATGATTACCTGAGCTTTAGTGATTGGGTGGATGTTTATAAAAAACTTATTTACTGGGAACTGGAACTGGAACAACTGGAAGATGCCGGGATGCACGAAATATTAACCCTGCAAAAAGCCGAAGCCAATACACAGTTCTGCAAATTTGTTGAAAGGAATTACGTCGACTGGATTAAAAACCCTGAAACCGGGCCAACTATTTCGCCGCAGTTATTTAAAAAGAAAGTTTTCCCGAAATTGGATGGCAAGGGTCCCGTATTTTTTATTTTGATTGATAATTTAAGATACGATCAGTTCAGGATCATTAACCCTATTATAACTGAATACTTCAGACTCGAAGAAGAGGATGCTTATTATAGCATCCTGCCTACTGCTACCCAATATGCCCGTAATGCTATATTCTCCGGGCTGATGCCTTTGGATATGGAAAAACGCTACCCGCAAATGTGGCAAAACGATGAGGACGAAGGCGGCAAAAACCTGTACGAAGGTGAGTTTATTGCCGATCAGATAAAACGGGTACTGCGCCGCGACATTAAACACTCGTACCATAAAATATTAAACATTGACGAGGGCAGAGCACTGAATGATTCAGTAAGCAACCTGATGACTAATGACTTAAATGTGGTGGTCTACAATTTTGTTGATATGCTTTCACATGCCCGCACAGACATGCAAATGATTCGCGAACTGGCCAGTGACGATGCTGCCTACCGCTCGTTAACATTGTCGTGGTTTGAGCACTCACCATTGTTTGATCTGCTTAAGTTTTTGGCGCAAAAACAGGTAAGAGTAGTTTTAACAACCGACCATGGCACAATCCGCGTTAAAAACCCAAGCAAAATTGTAGGCGACAGAAATACCAATACCAACCTGCGTTATAAACAAGGCAAAAACCTTAATTTTAATGCCAAAGAGGTATTCCACATCCGCAACCCGCATGATGCTATGCTACCCAAGCTGCACGTTAGCTCAAGTTTTGTATTTGCCAAGGAAGACAGTTACTTTGTTTACCCCAACAACTACAACCATTTTGTGAATTTTTATAATGAAACCTTTCAACACGGCGGTATCTCGTTAGAAGAAATGCTGATCCCAATTGCGGTTTACGGGCCTAAGTAATAAGATATTTTTTAAATTTGGGCAGTCAACCCGCACGTTATAGCGGAGCGGATTAGACTTACGAAGTTTTAAAAACTTCGTAAGTCTGTTCAAATATTTTCTGTCACCATGCTTCTAAACGCAACATCCACTGCTGAGCTTCCGGCTATCGCAGCCGAAATCGTATCATTTTCGGCAAACTCCCGTATTTTTCTTTTTTATGGCGATATGGGCGCCGGCAAAACCACCCTTATAAAAGCTTTATGCGAATGTTTGGGAACCACCGAGGCGATAACAAGCCCCACATTCTCCATCGTAAACGAATATATCGGCGCAAAAAACAGGATTTACCACTTTGATTTCTATCGCCTTAAAAATGAATCAGAAGCACTGGATATGGGCTACGAAGAGTATTTTTATTCAGATGCTTATTGCTTTATTGAATGGCCAGAAAAAATACCCAACCTGCTGCCGGATCATTATGTAAAAATTCAAATCTCAGTTACCGGCAATAGTTCCCGCGGGATAAAAGTTGAAAAGATTTAATTTCAAGATAACCTGTTTTTTGCTATCTTCATCATCCAGAAATTAATGCACAATGAGTTCAGGGAAATACAGTGGATTTTCGGATATAGCCAAACAAGCCTTAATGCAACCCCAGGAATCAATGCTGGAGGTTAAGAACAAAAAAGACAAACTTTATATAGGCATTCCAAAAGAAATATCCTTCCAGGAGAACCGGGTACCTTTAACGCCCTTATCTGTTGCCTTATTGATTAATAACGGGCACGATGTCATGCTGGAAACCAATGCGGGCCAGGCAGCCAACTTTAAGGACAAAGATTACAGCGAACAGGGAGCACAGATTGTTTACGACACTAAAAAGGTTTACGAGGCTGATATCATCATTAAAATAGCGCCGCCAACCATGGCCGAAATTGAAATGATGAAACCGGGTCAGATTCTGATATCGGCTCTGCAGGTATCAACGCTAAAAGCAGAATGCCTGCACGCCATGCTCAATAAAAAAATAACGGCCCTCTGTTTTGAACATCTGCGCGATGAAGGCGGATCGCTGAGTGTAGTAAGAGCCATGAGCGAGATAGTGGGCGCAACCTCCATACTTATAGCAGGCGAATACCTGAGCAATATATTTGATGGCAAAGGCTTAATGCTGGGCGGTATTACCGGCGTGCCCCCTACCGAAATTGTAATATTGGGTGCCGGCACCGTTGGTGAATATGCTGCCCGCACCGCTATCTCTTTAGGTGCCGAGGTTAAGGTATTTGACCCATCTATTTATAAACTAAGGCGACTGCAAAACAACATTGGTGCCCGGGTATTTACTTCGGTGGTGCAGCCAATTGTTTTGGAAAAGGCCATCACTACCTGCGATGTGGCCATCGGCGCCATGCGTGCCGAAGATGGGCGCAGTCCCTGCATTGTATCAGAGGCCACTGTAAGCCGTATGAAACCCAACTCCGTAATTATTGATGTAAGTATTGACCAGGGCGGTTGCTTTGAAACATCCGAAATTACCAATCACACGCATCCGGTTTTCCGCAAATATGATGTAATTCATTACTGCGTGCCCAATATTGCATCGCGTGTGGCGCGTACCGCTACTTATGCGTTAACCAATATTTTCACCCCAATATTGCTGGATATTGGCGAACATGGCGGCCTTAAAAATGTAATATGGCAAAAAGCTGGTTTGCGCGATGCTGTTTACATTTACCACGGCCAATTAACCAATAAACACATGGGCGAAAGATTTTCTATCCCCTGCAAAGATCTTGATCTCCTTATTGTTTCGCATCGCTAATATGAAACACATTATTCTCTTTCTTTTTCTGGTACTATTTTATCGAGCAGCATCAGCTCAGCATTACAAATATATCGATAGCTCAAAAGTGATGGGCCTGAAAAGCTATCAGCAACAAATTAAAGCAGATCCAAACATCCGTTTGGTTGAAATTAATGAATATATTCCGGGTATAGTACTGGATATCAGGTATGCTACCGCTAACAATTTTATGCACCGCAAAATGTACCAGCAGGCAAGAGCATTTGCCCGGCTGCCAGTGGTGATGGCTTTAAAGGATGTAGAAGCAGATTTAAAAACAAGAGGATTAGGTATAAAAATTTATGATGCTTACCGGCCCTACGCGGTAACAGTGAAGTTTTATGAGGAAACACCAGATACTAATTTTGTGGCCGATCCGCGCAAAGGGTCAAAACATAACCGCGGCTGTGCCATTGATATGAGCCTGATTGACCTTAAAACCGGCAAAGAGCTGGATATGCCCACCGGTTTCGACAGCTTTAGCAAAAAGGCGGGTGCTAACTATGCCGATCTCCCCAAACAGGAAATTGAAAACCGCGAATTATTAAAAAGCATAATGGCGGCACACGGATTTAGGGTAATAGCTACTGAATGGTGGCACTATGATTTTAATGGATGGGCAAATTACCCGCTGCTTGACATTCCCTTTTCCGAAATTCAATAACCGGGCCTGTATTAAAAATACTGGCAAAACATTTTCTGATATTAAATCTTTTAATATCAATGAGCCACACATAAAATGCGCTGGCTCAAACAATTTTAACCCGGTATGAAATTTTTTAATAAAAGGCACCTCAAAAACATCTGGAATATACTGGCAGCCACGTTTATGGGCTTTATTAATGATAATGGACTAAAGCTAAGTGCCTCGCTAGCATATTATACCATCTTTTCGATAGCCCCGCTGTTGATTCTCATTATTTCATTAATCAGCCTGGTTTTTAACCAGGAAGTAGCCGCCCATAAGCTGTATCCTGAAATGGCGCATTATGTCGGTGCAGAAGCGGCGCAGCAAATTCAGGATGCTTTAACTCACCTGCAGCTTTCAGGTAAATCGGCTACCGCAGCAACCATTGGCGTTATTACTTTATTATTGGGTGCCAGCAGTATTTTTATTGAAATACAGGAGTCATTAAATATGATCTGGCGCGTTAAAGCAAAACCAAAAAAAGGTTGGCTAAAACTTATTCAAAACCGCTTTCTTTCTTTTTCATTTATCATCAGCCTTGGCTTTTTACTGTTGGCTTCGCTCATCGTAAATTTAGTTATAAATGCTCTAGGTAGCTGGATTGAGCAGTTTATGCATTCCATTACCACATTAATTATAAAGGGTGTTAACCTTGGCATAACATTTATTATAATATCAGTGCTATTTGGTATAATTTTCAAGTTTTTGCCCGATGTAAAAATCAGATGGAAGGAAGTACGCAGTGGCGCTTTTTTCACAGCAGTACTTTTTATGCTGGGTCAGTATGGCATTAATTTATATATCCAGTATGCCGCCAAAACATCAGCCTACGGTGCTGCTGGATCTATATTGGTGATATTGGTGTGGATATATTACACCGCAGCCATACTTTATATAGGGGCCGAGTTTACCCAGGTTTACGCAGAGGCAACCGGCTGCAAAATTGAACCCGCCGACTATGCCGTGTCCGTTCAGCAAACCGAAGTTGAAAAGGTAGTTACCGAGCTGCCACCTCAACATCCACAAATCACCGACGCACTAAAAAACGAAAAAAGTCAAAACAGATCCAGTCAAAAAACAAGAACTAATCAATAATTATCGTGCAAAAAGGTAATCAGTTTTACCATTTCATCACGTACCTGGCTATCCGTCTGAATAAAATTATTATTCATGAATGAAAAAGCCAGCCACTTGCCCTTACGTGTAATTAAATAGCCGCTTTGGTTATAATTATTATTCAGCGATCCCGTTTTGGCCCAGATAAATGGTTGCCCGTTATCGGTTTTGTAAGCTTTTTTAAGGGTACCCACCACTCCACCAGCTGGCATCAGGCTATGCACAAGCGAATCACTCTTTACCTCATCTAAAATTTTGCGCAATAACATTACTATGCTGCGTGGAGTAAATAAATTTTGTCGTGATAGTCCCGAACCATCAACCCATTGCGGCGCATCGGGCAAATCATTTAAAAGATGAGCCTTTGAATAATCGATAACAGAATCGGTATTAAGCGTTTTGAATTTTGTTGATGCACAAACCAGCAAAAGTTGCTCGGCAATGAAATTATCGCTTGGCTGCAACATATGCTTGTAAACCGTATCGGCTTTTTCGCTAAATATTGTTTTGGTATCTGCCGGGAGTGCCTTATTTATTAACCTTACAGTATCTTTTAAAGTATCCTGCAAAAGGGCAATGGCCAGGGCAGTACTGGTTTTCCAGGGTATTTCCTGTTTAAAACTTGCCGGAACACGCATTGCCGGGTAAACAAAGCTATTGCTTAAAAAATCACGCTTCACCTTAAAACTATGCGGATGGTAGTTGCTATCGCATTTTAAATAGCGTTTTAAATAAGCTGGTTTTATTTGCAGCGAATCATTTTTATCGGCATAAATTAACGCAACATTATCTTCAATAGGTAATTCATTAATCTCGGCCTGATAATAATCATTATAATCGTCCCAGGCCCAGCCGTTTCCATAAATATCTCCGGTATAGTTTCCTGCAGCAAAGAATAGCTTTTTATGACTGTTTTTTAGAAAGTTAAAGGCGTTTACATTCTTTAGGTCGCTATGTAAAAAAGAAGGATCGCCGGTACCCCAAAAAATAAGTGAGTCGCCGTGTATTACATATTTTAATGCCGGGATAGAGTCGCCCAGCATCCTAAGGCAGGTATAATATGTAAATAACTTTGTGTTTGATGCCGGGGTAAAATATTTGTCGCTGTTTTGCTCGTATATCATTTTTTGATTGTCCAGGTCATAAAGTGCAAACCCGGTAAAATGGCTGTTTAACAACTGCGAATGCTTAAACAGTTTTTTAACTTTTCTTTTTTTAATGTGGCCGGCATCAGCAAAATGTGCTTGTATTAACAGGCCGCTTATTAGCATTATAATTACAAATACTTTACGTTTCATTAATATTTATACTTCTTAAATTGTATATTTAGTAACCAAATATAAACATTAGTTGAGTAGGCTATTTTTTACAGTAAAATCCCTTCGTGTAATTGCTCTCTTAGCTTTTATATGTTGTAGCTTTAAAACCCAGGCACAATATTTTGATATAGCAGGAACCAGTAAACACGTAACCATTCCCTTCAAAATGGTAAGGGATATGATAGTTATTCAACTCACTATAAATGATAAAGGCCCCTTTAATTTTATTTTAGATACAGGAGTTGGCCTTATGCTGATTACCGATCCCAAATTAGTTGATTCTATCAATATTCAAAATAAACACACGTTACAAATAGCAGGTTTAGGTAAAGGAGAAGATTTCGAGGCCTATGTTACATCTCCCTTAAATATTGGCATACAGGGGCTTAAAAGCTACGATGTTGGTGCTGCAATATTAAAAAAAGATGTCCTTGGTCTGTCCAATTATGCAGGCACACATATTCATGGTTTGTTGGGGTACGAGTTTTTCAGTAACCTGGCTGTTAAAATTGACTTTTCCGACAGCACGTTAACGGTGTGGCAACCAAAAAATATGCGCATTTTCAGAAAAGGCGTTAAAATCCCCATAAGTATTGAAGACAGAAAGCCTTATTTAAATGCCAAGATTATTTTTACAAACGGCACAAAAGTAAATAACAAACTGGTACTTGATTTGGGTGCCGGCCATCCGTTATCGCTCGAAAATATTATCAAAAATCATGGGCTACCCGATAAGTTTATTGCAGCTAATCTGGGTGTTGGTTTAACCGGCCCTATTGATGGCTTTTTAAGCCGGGTTGGCGAACTGGATATAGGGAAGTTTAAAATTAAAAATGTAATTACCTCTTTTCCGGTAGTTTCTAAAAACATACCGGCTGTAAAGCGCGATGGCAACCTGGGAATGGGTATTTTACAAAGGTTTGTTGTTATATTGGATTATCCTGATAGTGCCCTTTACTTAAAACCCAATGGCAACTATAATTTGCCTTTTGAACATGATATGAGTGGCCTGGAATATTACTGCAGCGGCGATGAATTAAACCGTGTATTTATTAGCCGGGTTGAACCGGGTTCGCCTGCTGACGTAGTTGGCCTGGAAAAAGACGACGAAATTTTATCGATAAATTTCAAGCCTGTATACCAAATGACGCTCGAACAGATTGACTCCATTTTTAAATCACAAGATGACCGTAGTTTATTGATCCAGGTTTTTCACGACAAAAAAGTGGACAATATTATACTTACCTTAAAGCGGAGGATCTGATAAGCTGGCACAAATCCCCCCCAGCCAAATTATTCAAATCGTTGATTGTAAGTAAAATGATAGGCAGGATTAATATTGATAAATATGGTTTCTAAAAAAAGCGTCCGGATACAGACTGTAAAGCGAAGTGATTATTTGTTTGGGTTTATTTCTGCAGAATCAGCCTGTTTTTTATAACTGGCCCAAACATAAAACGGAATGCCGGCCATCAAAAGTAAAAACCCCCAGTAAACCGTTTCCTGCCCGGTACCACCAACGGCCCATAAAGAATATACAAAGGCTGCTAACGCAACAAAAATGGCCGTGGCCTGCCCCTTGTCCTTTAGCTGCTTTTTTTTCAGCCTGATTACCAGGTATGCGCCGGCACAAAAAAGATAAGGCACAACAGTAGTTAAGGTTGTTAACAGCAATAGGAACTTAAATTGTTCAACCAGCCCTTTGGTATAATTCATCAGCATAAAAAGAGACGAAAAAATACTGCTGATAACTAAGGCCATATAAGGCGCACCCTTTTTGTTTACCCAGGTAAAAATTGCGGGGAATAATCTATCTTTTGCAATAGCATAAGGCATTTGGCCCTGTACTAAAGTCCATCCATTTAATGCACCAAAGCAGGCAATGGCCGCTCCGGCACTCGCCCAATAGCGGGCATTACTGCCGAACATGATTACAGCCGCATCGGCGTAAGGCGTTACCGAGTGCTGTAGTATTTTTGCTGGAATAATACCCATAATGCTTACCGCCCCCATAAGGTAAACCAGGGTTGTAATAAACAAGCCCAACATGGTTGCCCGCGATATGGTTTTGCCGGAATTCACAACACTATCTGCCGGAATGGTAGCACACTCAATACCCAGAAATGAAAACATGGTAATAGCCGCAGATGAAGATATGGCATTTAAAACCGACCCGCCGCTACTGTTAAAAGGATGAAAATTTTGCAGCCTGATAAAAAACAGCCCTCCTATTGATATCAGCAGCAAAGGAACCAGCTTAGCCACTGTGCTGATTACCTGTACCATTCCTGATGTTTTAATGCCCAGGTTATTTATCCATGCTAAAAACCATATGAAACTTAATCCGGTTATAACCGCTACCAGGGCGTTGCCTGCAAGTATCGGAAAAAAGGTACTTAGTGCGCCCACCAATGAAATAGCAATAGCCGCTATGGTGCATATGTTTGAAAGCCAGTAACCCCAGGCCACCAGGAAACCTGCGAAATCACCAAACCCATGCCGGGTATAAGCATACGGCCCGCCGGTGGCACCGGGCAATAATATGCTGAGGTTGCTAAAAACACGGGCTATAAAAAACGTCCCGATAGCGGCAAACACCCATCCCAACAAACTAACGCTCCCGAATGAGGCCATGGCAGCGGGCACTAAAAAAATACCGGCGCCTATCATGTTCCCTACAACAAATGAGGTAGCCGGCCATAAGCCAATTTTATTTTTTGAAGCCTCGGCCATATTAAAATAATTGTGATAATTATTATTATGAACAAGATATTGATTTTTTTAAAAACAATGCCGCTTAAGTTATTAACCTGTTAATATATTAGCGGCGACTTGATTAGCGTCCATTTTACACCATCAAAATTTAATTTTTTTAATTAATTACCCATTTTTAGGCATCCAAGTGCTTTTGTGATAGTATTTTAAACCAAATATTACTATTTTTGCATTTCGATTAATTTAAACCCCTCAAAAAGATTTGATGAGATTACGTTTGGTTATTTTATTAAGCATCATCAGTTTTTCTGCTTCTGCCCAATGGTACCGTGTTGATATGCTGCTAAAAAAGCATCCGCGTCCGGTGGCTATTGAACCAATGGTTAACCATTCATATGCCTGTCTTCCGGTTATAACTTTACATACCCCATCACCTGTACTTAAGCCGTTCGATTTCACCGAATATAATTTGCTGGCTCAGGAAGCCATCGTAATGAAAACAGCACAGCACAATATGCGTTTCAGGGTATATGCCGATGCCAGCTATAACTTTAGCGATTTGGCGAGGCTTTATATCAGGCAAAACCGGTATGCCGAAGCTAAATGGTATTTGTTGCAAAGCAACTTTATTTCGCGCAACCAAAATGACGACCATCATACCATAGCAAACCTCATTGATCTGGCTACCATAAAAGCCGGCCTTGGCGACTATGCGCAAGCCATGCAAGACTTAACCGAAGCGCACGACATTGCCTGTTTAAGAGATTTTAAGGAGGAAGAGGCCATTATTGAGAAAAAAATATTATCGCTTAAACAAACCCCCAAAGTTGATGTTCGTTATGCCGAAGAAGCCGAGGGTGTTACAAAGCCGGCCGAAAAACTTTAATCATCTGTTTATTAGTAAATAAGCCGTTACATACCATATTGTAACAATAACGTAAAATGCATTTACGTTTAATAAAAATTATACAAACAAATAAAACATTATCGTATTATTGTTATTGATAAAAAGAGACGGTTTTTCACTGTCTCTTTTTATTTACATTAGCAAATTAAATAATTAGGCACAAGGATTGATGTTTGTAAACCCCGACTTAAAGACTGTAAAGGATATGTTTAAAAAGTTATATTTAGTGTTGGTGCTAGGTGCCGCACTTGCGTGCAAAGCCGCCCCTCCGAAACACATTAAAGTGGCCGGATCAAATGACATTCAGCCCGACGAAAAACAAAGTATTGTTGCTAAAACCGTTGCCCAGTTTATTTCAAACTATAATTATAAAAAAGTTGAACTGAACGATTCTATTTCGCAAGTAGTTTATACCCGCTACCTGAAAGCACTGGACGAAAGTCATAATTATTTGCTGGCATCAGACGTGCAGGATTTTGACAAATACAAAACCGTATTGGATGATGATGTGAAAGACGGTAACCTGAATGATATATTTTATATTTTCAACGTATATCAAAAAAGATATATTGAGCATATACAATATTCGCTTGCCCATATTGATGATAATTTTGATTTCAATAAAGATGAAACCTTTGTTTACGACAGGGAAAGTCTTCCATGGGTAGCTTCACAGGCCGAAATGGATAACCTGTGGCGCCTGCGTGTAAAATACGATTTGCTGAACCTTAAATTAGCTAGCAGCGATGTGGCCAAAAACAAAGAAACGCTTAGAAAGCGTTATCAAAACCTGTTAACCCAGGCCAACAAACTCAACAATCAGGATGTTTTCCAGGTGTTTATGGATGCCTTTACCGAGGCTATTGACCCGCACACCAATTATTTTAACCCGGCAAACGCGGCCAATTTCAACATCGATATGTCGCGCCAGCTGGAAGGAATTGGTGCCTCGCTGTTAAACGAGAATGAGTTCATCACTATAAAGGGAATTATTGCCGGCGGCCCTGCCGATAAAAGCAAACAAATTAATGTTGACGACCGCATTGTAGGCGTTGGGCAGGGAAAAGAGGGTGAATTCCAGAATATAGTTGGATGGCGCATTGAAAATGCCATTGCGCTGATAAGAGGTACCAAAGGCACTGTTGTAAGACTGGAGATTTTACCTAAAGGCAGCAGCGTTAGTTCAAAACCGAAAATAATTGAACTGGTGCGCGAAAAGATCATTTTAAAAGATGAATCGGCTAAAAAAGAAATCCGCACCTATGATAGCAATGGCAAAACCATAAAAATAGGCATCATCTCGGTTCCGGCTTTTTATATTGATTTTAATGATTACAAATCAGGCAATCCAAATTACAAAAGCACAACCCACGATGTTAAACTGATTATCGACTCGTTAAAACAAGAAGGCGTTGATGGTATTGTAATGGATATGCGTCAAAATGGCGGCGGTTCATTGTTGGAAGCTGTTGATCTTACCGGCCTTTTCATTAAAACCGGCCCCGTTGTACAGGTAAGAAACTCAGACAACCAGGTAGAGGTTGATAAAGACGAAGATCCGTCAATAGCATATACCGGCCCGCTGGCAATTTTGGTTGATCGTTTCAGTGCGTCAGCCACCGAAATTTTCTCGGGAGCAATACAGGATTATGGTCGCGGATTAATCATCGGCACACAAACCTATGGCAAAGGATCAGTTCAAAATGCAATTGATTTGGATAGGGTAATCAATCCTTCCATAACTCAACGCATTGCCGCATTAACCCAAAAAGCTGATAAACCGGTAAATACCGGCAGCCAAAGTGTTTTCGGTCAGCTAAACTTAACCATTGCCAAGTTTTACCGCATTACTGGTAATTCAACCCAGCATAAAGGTGTAACGCCTGATATTCAGTTCCCTTCCATTATTCCTTTGGATAAATACGGCGAAGATACTGAGCCATCAGCAATGCCTTTTGATGTTATTGCAAAAAGCAGCTATACAAAAGCTGGTGATTTTACGGCTGTCATTCCACAGTTAAAAAAAATGCATGATCAGCGTATGGAAAACAGCGCCAGCTATAAATATCTTTTACAGGATATTGCCGAGTTTAAAAAGCACGAAGATGAAAAGAGCATCACCCTTAACGAGCAAAAGCTAAAACAGCAGCGTGATGCCGATGATAAAAAGGCTTTTGAAGATGAAAATGAACGCCGTGTAGCCATGGGCTTACCCGAGCTAAAAAAGGGGCAGACAAAACCAAGAAACGAGGACCTTGACTTTTTAAGAAAAGAAGCCGGACAGGTACTTACAGATTATATTGGGTTGGAGCCAAAATATACCAGTACTACTCCTGGTCAGGTAACAAATTAATTAGCAATTTCTGCAAGACAAACAACAAATCCCGGGCAAAGCCGGGATTTGTTGTTTAAAGTAGTTCTTGCGCCCAAAATCATTTAGCTTTGACTATTACGCTTTAAATGCTTAAAATATGAATATCCTTCACATTCTTAACGGCGATGCTACTGCTGCCGGCTTTAACGATACCGGTATTGAAGGAGAGATATTGGTTTGGCGCGAAGTTTTATCCGAAGGCCCGGTGGAAGACGACATATCGGGTGGCAGCTTCTGGAAAAACCGGATGGACTTTATTGCAGGCGCATCTGAAGATGCAGCAGAAGATTACCAGCAAAAGGTTCTGAATAACTTAGCCAAGCTGGATGAGGAGTATGACGAGATAAACCTTTGGTTTGAATTTGATCTTCATTGCCAGGTTAATCTGCTCGGAGTAATGACCTATCTGAAACAACGAACCGATCTGTCATCGCCCAACATTTTTCTCATTTGCCCGGCAGACTATCCAGGAAAAGAAAATTTTAAAGGAATGGGTGAGCTGAACGGTGCCGAACTGGAGTATTTATATGATAATATCAGGGTTCAGTTAAGCGGTTTTGATTTTATTATAGCTGCCGAAGTTTGGGCAGTTTATGTGAGTAAGGATGCTGAAAAATTGAAAGACTATTTATCCAAAACCGACTTTTGGGGAAGCCTGCACCTGTTAAAACCGGCCATGCAGGCGCAGTTGAAACGCCTTGAGGTAAATGAAAACGGCTTAAACTATATCGAACAAAAATTGCTGGATATTTATAATTACGGTTATAAAACCAGGCCCCAAATATATACAGCTTTTTGGGCAACCGAAAAAATTTACGGCATGGGCGATATGGAAATCGATATTTATCTGGATCGCCTTAAAAACAAATCATTGATTAATATATAAAGCTATGGCTAAAACATATCTCATCAGCGGTGCGGGCAGCGGCATAGGCAGAGCAATAGCACAACAGCTAAGTAAAAACGGGCATAACTGCATTTTACTGGGCCGCAATGCCGCCAAATTAAAACAAACACTTAACACCCTTTCCCCGGGCGACCATGCCGTATTTACAGCTGATATAACCGACAAGCTGAATTTAAGCACTGTAGCGCACCAATTACGCGATAAAGTAATTGATGGCCTGGTAGCCAACGCAGGCATCGGCGGCGAAAACTACTGGAGCGATGGCGACCGGTGGCATACTATTATTGAAACCAACTTAACCGGTACCTACAATTTTGTAAATACGTTTTTGCCGCAGCTGCAAAAAGCAGAAAGCGAAAAGCACATACTTATCATATCATCAGTTTTGGCAAGATTAGGGGTTGCCAACTACTCAGCTTACTGTGCTTCAAAGGCGGGCTTGCTGGGCTTAATGCGTTCGTGGGCGGTACAATATGCCCCTCAAAAAATATTGGTTAATGCGATTTGCCCAGGTTGGGTAGATACCGAAATGTCGCAGGAGGGCTTGCAGGGCATCGCCAACGGAATTGGCATTACTAAAGATGAATTTTATGATATTGCCATGCAAAGTGTGCCCCTCAGGCGCATGAGCCAGCCCGAAGAAATTGCCGGCCTGGTAGCTTATCTGTTAAGTCAGGGTTCTATTACCGGCCAAACTATTGATATTAATTGCGGCGCAATAATGAACAGTTAACTATTTAAGCGTAGCTGCAATGGTTGGCGATGGTTCACTTTCGTTCTTCAGCCTATCGATAGCCGTCACTACATATAAATAGGTTTTACCTTTTTCGGCAGTAGTATCGGTGAAAAATGTAGCGTCGTTGTATTGAATGTGCAAAATATACCTTGGGTCGGTCAAATCTACCCTCTCATCCCCGTCAAAACGATAAATCACATAGCCATAAACCGGTTCTTTATCCCGTGCCAGCAGGGGTGTTTCCCATTTTAGGTCTACTCCGTTTTTTGCGGGAGCCGATAAAAAGTTACGTGGTGCATTCGGTGGTATAGAGTCGAGCCAAAGCATTGGCGGAGGCAAAGCCAGGCTGTTGTAATAATTATTGGTAAGCGAATCGGTAAAGCCAAGCGGATTGTTTAACAATGATTTTGAGCTGAAATAAACGCTGCCCTCAACTCTCGGGTTATCCCGCAGATACCTTATTTGTGCCGGCATTTGCGCCGGATCTTTAAACTTCCCCTTGCGGTGTTCGTTTATGCGGTATGCCGCCATGCCGATATACAAATGCCGGTTATAGGTATTATTGCTCCACCAGTCGAGCAGTTTATTAAAGGCTGCCGAATTATTATCAATGGGCCAGTATAATTGCGGGTTAATATAGTCAACCCAACCCTCCTTTATCCATTTTCTCGAATCGGCAAATAGTTCGTAATAAGATGAGCCGCCATGTGTATCTGATCCCTCCGGGTTTTGATACTGATTTGCCCATATCCCAAAAGGACTGATCCCAAATTTTACCCGTGGCTTATGTTTATGAATACTGTCGTTCAGCATTTTTATCAATGTGTCAACATTGTGCCTTCTCCAGTCGCGTATATCGGTATAATCGCCACCATAGGTTTTAAAGGTTTCCGCGTCGTTAATATGCTGCCCGTCAATAGGGTACGGATAAAAATAATCATCCATGTGCACGCCGTCGATATCATAATTATCAACCACGTCCAAAATCACCCTTACAATATAATCGCGCACCTCCGGTATACCGGGATTAAAAAGCTTGATGCCGCCATAGGTAAAAAACCATTCAGGTTTTATCCGTGTAATGTGGCCGGGGCTTAAGGCTGCAAAGTTGGCATCGTTAGTAGCGCGGTAGGGGTTAAACCAGGCATGCAGCTCCATTCCCCTTTTGTGTGCCTCGGTTATGGCAAACTCCAGCGGGTCGTATAATGGCGAGGGTGCCCGTCCCTGCTTACCATTTAGCCATTTTGACCAGGGCTCGCGGCTTTTGGCATAAAAAGCGTCGGCAGCAGGCCTTACCTGGAACATCACTGCATTAATTCCGGTTTGTTCATGGGCATCTAACTGACTTATTAATTCGGCCTTTTGCTGTTCGGTGGTTAAATGTTGGGTGCTGGGCCAGTCTATATTTTCAACAGTAGCTATCCAAACCCCTCTAAACTCTCGCTTGGGGTCCTGTTTTTCGGTTACAGGGGTATTTGCAGGCTGGGCTAACGCTTTTGTAAATAGAAAGAAATTTAAACTTAAAAAAATTAGTAGCCTGTAACCGTACATCAAATCAAGATTTTTTAAACGCCGCAAAGATATAAAACTCAAAAGGTAGCTCTTTTAGTATTGGGTATAATAATTACTGTTATTTTATGTTTTAATACTATTGTGTTAATTTTAACACCCCTCCCTATTAAATGTTTAAGCCGGCATTGATTAATTCTGTTTAATATTTTTAACTTTTTAATATATTTAAACGTTATAATTGATAATTAATTAAAATTTATACACCTAACAAAAACCAATTGTAAAATTTATTGGTTATTATCGGGGCGCACTAACTATAACTATATAAACTAAAATTTAATTGCTATGGAAAACCAAACAGGGCAAACACCCAAAAAAAACTCTAACGTCATTTATTTTTTGATAGTGGTTGTATTGGCATTGCTTGCTACTGATGTTTACTTGTACCTTCAAAAAAACAAATCAGATACAAGGATTGTCTACCAAAACGACGAAAAAACCAGACTACAAACCGAGCTGGACAGTTTGGAGGCACAAATTGAGCAGGTAAATGTTGGAAAAACCAAAATGTCGGCTGAGTTAACGGCTAAGAATGATTCGCTGAAAGTTAAAATAAAAGTTTTGCGTGGCGAATTGGCCAAAGGCAAATTAACTGTTGCCGAGCTGGCCAAAGCCCAGGAAGATGTAAAACAGCTAAGATATTTTGTAACCAAGTACACTGCAGACATTGAGGAGCTGAAAAAACAAAACGCTTCGCTCACCACCGAAAGGGACACCTTGAAAACCAACCTGGCAACAGTAAATGAAAAGGCCACCAACCTCGAAAAACAAAACCAGGACCTGGGAACCAAAGTTAAAGTGGGCTCGGCTATAAAAATAGCTACCGCAGATGTTGTTGCTTATAAAATAAAAAGCAGCGGCAAAGAAGTTGACGTAAAACGTGCAAGCCCAGCCAAAAAGATAAAAATCAACTTTACCGTAGCCAGCAATGATATTGCGCAACAAGGAATGCATGATATTTTTGTACGCATTATTGACCCTACCGGAAACCTAATTACCGGCGGCGATTCAGCTAATTTTAATGCTGACGGGCAAGACCTGCAGTTTACCTACAAAACAGCTATCGACTTTAAAAATGATGGCACTCCTTATGTTATTGATTGGGTTAACCCATCTGCTTTCCAAAAAGGCACATATACCGTTTTGCTTTATGCTGATGGTTACACTATGGGAAAAACAAGCTTTTTGCTGAAATAAAAAATGACGCCTTAAATCAAAAAAGCCATTCATTGTAAAAGATGAATGGCTTTTTTGATTTAAATATTATCAGCCACGGGCAAACTCAAATAAAATGTGGTGCCTTTATTAACGGTAGTTTCAAACCAAACCTTACCTCCGGCATTTTCAATAGAGTTTTTAACAAAGGCCAGGCCGAGTCCTGTGCCTGAGCTTTTTGTAGTAAAGTTGGGTTCAAATATTTTCTCCCGCAAATCCTCTGGTATGCCATTTCCATTATCATTTATGGTGAGCAAAATATTCTTGCTTGTTATCAGGTAGTTGATGTCTATGATGGCCGTTCTATCCGCAGGTGATGCTTCAATTGCGTTTTTAAGCAAGTTGTTAAAGCATCTCAGCAATTGGTCTCGGTCTGCGTTAATCATAAAAGCTGACGATGGGGGCAGATAAACAATTTTAACATTATCCATCTGTTTAAAAATGGTAACCGCCTGGGTTAATACTTCAAAAATATTAAGTGCTTCAATCCGGGTATCGGGCATTTTAGCAAAAGCCGAAAACTCAGAGGCGATAGATGAAAGGCTCTCAATTTGCTCTACAAACGATTTACTGAAACGCTCAAATTTCTGGTCGAATTTAGGGTCCTTATCTTTCCACGACTTATCGAGCAGCTGCAAACCAAGTTTTAATGGCGTAAGCGGATTTTTGATTTCGTGGGCAACCTGCTTGGCCATCTCGCGCCAGGCGCTTTCTCTTTCGGATTGAGCCAGCCTTTGGGCACTATTTTCAAGTGCTGCAATCATTTTATTATACTCTTTTACCAGGGCCCCTATTTCGTCATTCCGCGACCATTTAATGGGTTCATTTTTCTTGCCATAAATGGTTCGGCTTAAACTATGCTGTATGAAATTTAAGGGTGCTGTTATTTGCCTGGCAATAACCACGGCAAATAATCCTATAGCAATAAACACTAATGCATAAACATTTATCATTACGTTTAGCAATGCGCCTATGCGCTCTTTATAATCGGTCTCATTTGAAAAATAAGGCAATTCCATATAGGCGATCGTCTCATTTTGTGAATTACGAACCGGAAGATAGGCTGCTTTATAATTCAACCTGCCAACAACCTCGTTATTAACGTATTCCGATTTTTTTAGCCCATGCAATGTAATATAAGCCCGTCCGTTCATATGCCGCGCCAGCAAGCCAAATTCATAAATTTTGGGTTGCGTGGTGATCAGCAACGCACCGTTCAGGTCAAATAATGATAGGTCTGCCATATAGGTGTTTGCAAAATTGTCAAAATCTACCTGGCTTTTTTCATTGTTATCGGTCATGTACCTGTTAACCGAACCAGCTTCAAATACCCTCACCACCCGGTTAATTTTATCGCGGATTGTTTTATCCTGCTGATCCTGATATTGGGTGCTTATGGAAAAAAAGGTTATAAAACCAACTACTATCAGCGTAACCATTACGGCAAACACCATTGAAAACTGGATGCGGGTTTTATAAAGTATCCGATCGAGATTAAACTTAAAGCTCCACTTTATTTTGTCGTTGTTAATGCTCAATATTTTAATCCGAAGCCATAACCAACGGATAGTTACAATTACGGCTCCGAACAATAAAAATATTACAAAAAAGAAAGTGACCGATGTTACCCCAAAAAATACCGCATTGTTCTCCTTGCTAACCACAATTAAATTGCGCTCACTCGGCTTGTAAATTAAATGGCTATAGGTAATAAAGCGCAGATACCACTCCAGCTTGTCGCTCTTTGTGTTTTTGAAAACGTATCTTTTCAATTTCCCCTGCAAATCGGTATTAGCGAGGTCGTATACATAATTACCGTTTTGGCTCAGCAGGTTGTTATCTATATAAAATGCATATGAATACCCCTTAAATTCATTTTCCAGGTTCACCTGCCCATCAATAAGCAGACCCGGAAAAGAGGCAAATGATTGCAAAGGCTTTGCTTTTAGTTCAATCACCAGCGTTCCCAACGGATTGTTATTCGGATGCATGGGAATAATGGCAAAGTAATTTAAGAAGCCGAAAGATTGATTTTCACGATAAAAATAATCAGATACTTTATAGGAGCTATAAAGCACTTCGTCTTTAAAGTCATTCAGATCGTAGCTCTTATCCGTCGAAAGAGGTTTGTCTTTACTGTCAAACTCATGTACGTTAAACTCGTATTTTGATAAATAACCATTGAAGTACAATTTCTGCAAACGTGTTTTTACAAAATCGGAATTGTACAGGCTGTCCTTAAAATAATGAATAATTGAAGTATCGGATTCTATCTGATGTTCTATCTTTTTTAAAATGTCATCGGTATTTACATCATCCGGAACTTCCAATTTTTGTATATAGGCTTTCCTTATCTCCCGTTCTTTAACATCCTCAAAATTACTCAGCTTAATTGAAGCAATAAGAGCACATATTAATATGATTACACCAAATGATGAGGAGCTTAAATAGGCATTTTTATAACGGTATGCATAAGCCCGTATAAATACAATCAGCGCCCAAAGCAAATAATACGATGTATAAAAACGGCTTATGGTTGTTACCAAAGTAACTAAAACAATACCCGAAACAAATAAAAGCACTTTGTTGGCATTGGGCACAGGTAGTTTGATTGCAATAGTCAAAAAAACCTCATTTAATAACCAAAAAGTGAGGAAACTAAAGCAAAGCATTAATACGCCCAGCAAACTAAAGAACGACAGGTTAAGTACATTGCTTACATCAAAGCTAATTTTTGAATTAATAACCAGGCCGTAAAACAGGTTAACAAACGCCGCCGAGACAATGATCAATATTGAAGTACCTGCTATTAAAATAAGATAGGAGCCTGTTGCACCCGGAATCTTTTTTAATACCTGATGGCGGTGCCGATAAAAAAAAACACCAAACCAACTGATAAACAATATATTGATACAAAAATCACCCAATGATGGAAAGGCGTAGCTTGATCCGTAAATGGCAGGGTTAAAAATCTCGAGTTTATAGGTAAAGTTGGGCCAGCCGTAATGCAGATTAACAAACCTTACACCAACAATAAACAACGCCAGTAAAAACAAGGCAAACGCCAGGTAACCTTTTGAAGCTATATAACTGCAAACATCATACATTAAAATGCAGGCGCACAAAAGTGCCAACACCCACAAAGTTATCTCGTAATAAAAAAAGGTGTGATTAACAAGATCGGGTCTTGCCTTTACAGAAAACAAATAATCATTGTTTATACTGTGTACTTCGTAGATATTTTTATCAGTGAAATCGGCAATTTCAATATTGTTGTCTTTAATCAGATCGTTGGCAAATGTGTTTTGCAGATACTGATTCTGAAACGCATAGTTTAGTTTTACAGGGATAAAAAATATCGCTGAAAAATCGCCGTCCGTTTTTTTTATAACATCATAATACCCGTTTGCGAGCTTTAAAAACGAATAGCCATTTTTTATAAATTCCGGATGGTCGGGTATTGCCTTTATTCCGCTCCAAAAACTGAGCTGGTTATTTTTTAAAGTAATAAACCATATGCTGTTATCGGTAGTAAAGAACTGGACGTAATTAAGTGCCAGGTGCGGGCGGACGGACAGGCTTTCTAACTCGCTAAACTTAAGCGGGTTATTAACAACCTCGCTCACATAACCTTCTTTTTTATGGATGTTATTTTCGAGCGTTTTAGCAGTTTGCTCAAGGTTATTTACGGGCGTATATGTTTTTTGAACAATAACCGCTGTTATAAACAAACTGGCACATAATAAAACCAGCAGTACACGTATTTTTGCAGATGTAGCCAAGTGTTTATGTAAGTATGTGCAATTTAAACAAAAATAAAGCCATCTTTATTAAACAGATGGCTTTTAAAATTATTGTATAACAGCACTTTCGGTTGGGATGTGCCTGTCAACCTTTTTAACAAGGCCCTGTAACACATTTCCGGGTCCTACTTCGGTAAATGAAGTGGCTCCATCTTCCAGCATATGTTTTACGGTTTGCGTCCATCTTACCGGGCCGGTTAGTTGGGCTATTAAATTATGTTTTATCAATTTAGGATCAGTATAAGGCTTGGCATCAATATTCTGATAAACCGGACAAACAGGCTCGTTAATTTCGGTATGCTCAATGGCGTGTGCCAGTTCAACCCTTGCCACTTCCATCAGCGGCGAATGGAAAGCACCACCAACGTTTAATTTCAGCGCTCTTTTTGCACCTGCGGCAGTTAGTTCTTCGCAGGCTTTGTCAACCCCGGCAATGGTGCCTGAAATAACCAATTGACCCGGGCAGTTATAATTAGCGGCCACAACAATATCACTTATGCGGTGGCAAATATCTTCAACCGTAAAATCATCCAGACCCAAAATAGCAGCCATGGTTGATGGTTGTATTTCACATGCTTTTTGCATAGCATTAGCACGTGCAGCAACTAAACGCAAACCATCCTCAAATGAAAGGGCTTTTGCCGAAACCAAAGCAGAAAATTCGCCAAGGGAGTGACCAGCAACCATTTCAGGTTTAAAATCATCACCCAAAACTGTAGCTAAAATAACCGAGTGTAAAAATATGGCCGGCTGGGTAACATTAGTTTGTTTAAGTCCCTCGTCAGTACCCTCAAACATAATATCAGTAATGCGGAAGCCTAGTATATCGTTGGCTTTTTCAAACAAAGTGCGGGCCTGTTCCGATTGCTCGTACAAATCTTTACCCATACCTACAAACTGGGCACCCTGCCCCGGGAAAATATATGCTTTCAATTTAGTGATTAGTTAATTAATTTAATATTAGGAATCGAGATGACGTCCAAAAGTTCATTCTTGAGATTTATCTGTTTTAAAGACAAGTCTTGTTCTTTAGTATTTGTCAAATGTACGAACAACTCTATTATAGATTTATAGAACTCAGTTTTTACTGACTCAAAGTTGATGCCTTCTACGTGGATTTCGTACGGGGGGTAGTCAACGATATAATTTCCCCTGTCAAAGATAATTTTAAAATCGAATTGCTCCTTTAAGTACAATTCATTGTCATTATATACAATTGTGTTAGTTGTTTGTGTTAATTCAGCATAATCCAATTCTTTACTTTCCAAAATGTTCTTTTTGCTGATTTTAAGTTCCTCATTGACTTTTTCACCAATACCAATTATTTGGAATAAAGATTCCTGCTTTTCGGCTTCGACTTGCTTTATCTTTGGAATTAATTTTTCTTGAATTGGTTTAGAAATAGGCTTTAAGGCTTTTTTAACTTTTTTAAATGTATTATCTGTTATCGAAATTTTGTAATCATTAGAATCTTTTGAAATTTCTAAAATTGGAGAATAGATTGCTTTTCTATCAAAATCATCGTATTTTGTTATCAAGGCCTGTACCAAATCATTATCAAAGTCCGATTCCATTACTTCGGACTTAAATTTTAAGAAAGTTTCTTTCCTCCAGTTTTGGATTTTCGGGGAAATCTCCTTAGACATTAGATAGTCTGTCGTAAAACTCGCACAAAAGCTTCCGTATTCCAGATTAGGGATTAACAGTTCCGAGTCTTTAATAACAGTAGATAATAATGTCTCAAAATTGAGATTTGAAAAATCCTCAGAAGAAAAATCCTTTTTAAAATTTATTGAAATAAAACTTGTAAATGATTGCTTTACGTTTCGAAGTACACTCAATAAGTTGTCGACCTTAACAACTGACAAATATTTATCAGATTTGCTTTCAATTTTTAAGCTTATACTATACTCTAATAATGAATGCAGGTATTCTTCTTCAAGCGATCCGGCATAAACGTTGGGGATAGAAAAATCAAAATAAGAGCTTTCTTTTGGCAGATAAATTTCAGGTAGATTTTCTTTACTTATTAAATTACTGCTTTCAATATTTAAATCTTCATTAATATCAGCGAGAAGTAAAAAGTCCTTTTTGTTCCTTAAAATCAAATCTCTTAAGGTAATACTTCGGTGAAGATAGTTTACGAGAGAGCTTTTATCAACTTCAAAAATTAACCAACGATTATGTTTTGAGTCGTTGTCTACCCATAAATAAAGCAAGCTTTTGCCGGCTTTATCTGTAAAATGAGAAAGAATTGGCCCTTCATAATAAATCAGATCACTGATTTTGTTAAGTCCAGTGTATGGAAAATATGTGCTGGTAAAAGCTATTTCTGATAAATTTTCCATTAAGCGATCTTTCTAACTACGACGAAACTGTTTTGTAAATTGCAAGAATCGAACTCATGTAAATCAAAGTGTCCTTCTATATCAATTGGAGTAATTACGCCAAAATCTTTTAATACTTTTCCTTGAGCCAAATGAGTTCCTATTGTTTTTCCGATATTTTGAATAATATTGGCTAAAGCTGAATATTTTTTTATTGCATGTTCCTCAGACTTATATAAAGAAACTCCAAAACCACTACATTTTTCAGTATCAGACTTATCATTAAATCTTTGAGGTTTTTTTATATAAGCGGGTACGAAATTTCTATCGTCTTCTATTTTTTCATAAATAAATCTAAAGGCTTGTATTTCTTGAGAAATGGATTCCGTTGGAGGACAAACATCTCCAACACCTGCTTCAAGCATTTTGCTTTTATACTTAAAATTCATTTATAATGGGACCACGTCTAGGGAAACATAAAGATAATAAAATTTATTAAAAACACTAACTCAACCTTGCCGATATCAAATTCAAAAACTCGGTACGTGTTTTTTCTGATAAAAACCCACCGGTAAATGCCGACGTTGTAGTAACTGAATTTTGTTTCTGCACGCCGCGCATACTCATACAAAGGTGGCGGCATTCAATCACTACGCCAACGCCCATAGGGTTCAATGTATCTTGTATACAATCGCGTATTTCGTTGGTAAGGCGTTCCTGCACTTGCAGGCGTCTTGCAAAAACATCAACAATACGTGGTATTTTGCTTAAGCCAACCACATGCCCATTGGGAATATAAGCCACATGGGCCTTGCCGAAAAAAGGCAGCATATGGTGTTCGCACATCGAGTACACTTCAATGTCTTTTACCAAAACCATCTGGCTGTAGTCTTCCTTAAACATAGCCGAGGTAAGGATACTTTTAGCATCCAGCTCATAACCCTGGGTTAAATACAGCATCGCTTTTGAAATTCTTTCGGGGGTTTTCAATAAGCCTTCACGTGCCGGGTTTTCGCCAATCAGATTTAAAACTTCTTTATAATGTGCCGATAGGTTGCTTATAAGCGCCTCGTTGTAACGATCTATTTTCAGATAACCCTCAATGTCGTCATCATCCGGGTCGGGAGCATGCTTTTCGTTAATCATTTTTAAGATTTAATCGCCAAAGTACTCTGCTGAATTGTTTTCGGTTTCGTACAATTTTACCGAATGTAAAAACACGCCCTTATGTGCTTCAATGGGGGCTTTCAGCTGGTTAAAAATTTCAATACAAAGTAACTCGGTCGATGCCATTTTACCTGTCATAAAAGCGACATCTTTGTTGATGTTTTTATGATCAAGTTTTTCAATCACATGGTCGTTAATAATAATTTTTAAATCCTTCAGGTCAATCAAATAACCTGTAGCGTGTGTTACCTCGCCCTTCACAGTTACAAAAAGGTTGTAATTATGCCCATGCCAGTTTGGATTGGCACATTTGCCAAAAACTTCAGCATTTTTCTCTTCGCTCCATTCTTCGCGGTACATACGGTGTGCCGCGTTAAAATGTTCTTTGCGTGTAATGTATATCATCATAACAAATAATGCTGCAAATATACAAAACAAAAACAGGCAACATGTTTTATCTTAGCTGTCAAAAAATTGCAATATGAAGATATTGATTGTTGCAGCTACCACCGCAGAAGTCGAAAGTCTGAAGTCTGAAGTCTTGAGTCGGGAATCGGGGGTTGGGAGTGGGACTAAAGACTCAGGACTAAAGACTTTCGACTTTGAACTCCTTATAACCGGCGTTGGCATGGTGGCTACCGCTTTTGCGTTAGGAAAGCATCTGGCAACAAACACTTATGACCTGGTTGTTAACCTGGGCATTGCCGGCAGTTTTGACCGCAATATAGCTTGGGGCGAAGTATTGGAAATTACCGAAGATACCCTTGCAGAATTGGGTGCGGAAGATGACGACAAATTTTTACCCATTGAACAATTGGGGTTTGGCAACGGCACGTTTTATCCCACAACCGAAATTTCAAACCTTTATAACCTGTTTAATACTTTTAACCTGAAAAAGGCCCGGGCAATTACCGTAAATACGGTGCATGGTAATGAAACATCAATAGCGAAAGTAGCTGCCCGACTAAATCCGCAATTGGAAAGCATGGAGGGCGCTGCCTTTTTTTATGTATGCCAGCAAATGAATGTGCCCTGCCTGCAAATCAGGGCAGTGTCAAATTATGTAGAAAAACGCAACCGCGACAACTGGAACATAGGGTTAGCCATAAAAAATCTGAATACATTTGCCATCGAGTTTTTAAAGCTGTACGCTTAGTTAGCTGATTAATTTGATTAAAGCGATGTTCGCTTCAACTTAATCAACCCAATTTAACTCACTCAACTTAATCAACCAATGCTATGAAACTATCCCTCGGCTTTTCGCCCTGCCCTAACGATACCTTTATTTTTGATGCATTAATACATCATAAAATTGACACAGAAGGACTGGAGTTTGAAGTATTTTATGACGATGTAGAAACGCTCAACCAAAAAGCGATGCGCGGCGAGCTCGATATTTCAAAACTGAGCTACCATGCCTATGCTTACGTTGCCGATAAATATGTTTTGTTGGATGCCGGAAGCGCCCTGGGTTATGGCGTTGGGCCGATGCTGATCTGTAAAGATGATCCCGACAAACTTTCTGGCTTTTTAAAATCTACTGTGTCAAATCCTAAAATTGGCATTCCGGGCAGGTATACTACAGCCAATTTTCTGCTGGGACTGGCTTTTCCAAATGCCAGCAACAAAGTTGAGTTAGTTTTTTCGGATATTGAAAATGCTGTGTTGGATGGCCGGGTTGATATTGGTTTAATTATACATGAAAACCGCTTTACTTATCAAGACAAGGGCCTGAAAAAAATCATCGACCTTGGCGATTACTGGGAAAAAGAAACCGGTTGTGCCATTCCGCTGGGTGGTATTGTGGCTAACCGGAATTTACCTTTGGATATTCAGCATACCGTTAATCGCGTACTGCGTCGCTCGGTTGAGTATGCTTTTGAAAACCCGAAATCGGGCCTGGAGTTTATCCGCTCACATGCACAGGAAATGAGCGAAGAAGTAATGTATAAGCACATTGACCTCTATGTAAATAAATATTCGGTTGATTTGGGTGTTGAAGGTAAAAAGGCTATTAAACTGATGTTTGATACCGCACTTGAAAAAAATATTATTCCTGAGTTTAACGAAGACATCTTTTTAACGGGCGATGTGGTGGCATAAGTTACAGGATTTAGGTTGATACCATCAGCTATAAATAGATCAAAAACATCTTTTAATCCCAAAATCCTAAAAATCATAGTCCAGACAGCTACCTTTGCATTTTATTTGCAACGTTTCTGACCAAAAAACAACATATTGAATAACCCATTTACCAGCATAACCGACTTTACCGAAGGGCAGTTGCTTTTAGTTAACAAGCCCTATAACTGGACCAGCTTTGACGTGGTTGGTAAAATTCGTAATGCTTTTAAACCGCTAAAATTAAAAGTGGGCCATGCCGGCACGCTGGACCCATTGGCCTCTGGCCTGTTAATCATCTGCACCGGTAAAATGACCAAACAGATTGACACCTTTCAGGCGCAGGAAAAAGAATATACCGGAACCATGGTATTAGGCGAAACTACACCATCGTACGATATGGAAACCGAAAGCGATCAAAAGTTCGACATCAGCCATATTACTGAAGGGGAAATCAAAGCCGCTTGCGCGCAATTTATTGGCGATATACAACAATATCCACCAGCCCATTCTGCCATTAAAATTGACGGGGAGCGCCTATATGAAAAAGCCCGCCGCGGCGAAGATGTGGAGCTGCGTTTGCGCAACGTAACCATTACCGAGTTTGAAATAACCGCCATCGCATTGCCCGAAATTAATTTCCGTGTGGTATGCAGCAAGGGCACCTACATCCGTTCATTAGTGAATGATTTTGGCAAAGCGCTGAATAATGGAGCCTATCTTTCAAAACTAAGACGTACCCGCAGCGGCGATTATAAAGTTGATGATGCATGGGAAGTAATGGAACTGGTAACTATTATCCGGGAATTGAAGGTGATTTCACCGATTGTCGGGGAATGATTTCACCGATTATGTTGATACGATTTCGCCGATTATGTATATGATTGCAGTGATTTTTTAATTGCACAGTTTTAAACAATGCGTACCCAGAATAGCAATAAAACATTTGAACATGATGAGCTTACTGAAAAAATAATTGGTTGTTGTTATGAGGTACATCGTTTACTGGGTCCAGGATTTATTGAAAAAATTTACGCTAAAGCATTACAACATCAATTAATGCTCGAAAACTTAAGCTTTGTGGCTGAAAAAGAATTCAATGTCATTTTTAAAGATCAATTTGTTGGTAAATTCAGGTGCGATCTTTTTATTGAAGATAAAGTAATAGTTGAGCTTAAATCAGTAACCGGGTACATTCCGGTTTTGTTTAAAGGCCAATTACTCTCATATCTAAAGGCAAGTAAAGTAAAAACAGGACTATTGATTAACTTCGGCAATCCAAGTTGCGAAGTAAAAAGAATATCAGTCTAACTCAAATCAAAAATCGGTGAAATCATTCTTCGGTAATCGGTGAAATCCAAATAAAAAAAATGAAAATCTACCATCATATTGATGACTTTGAAAGATTAGAAAACGCAGTAGTTACCATAGGTACTTTTGACGGGGTACACCAGGGACACCGCAAAATAATAGCAGGCATAAAGGAACTGGCCGAAAGTACAGGCGGCGAAACGGTTTTGCTTACTTTTTTCCCGCATCCGCGGATGATATTGCATCCCGAAGATGAAAATATCAAACTGATCAATACCATCAACGAAAAGGCTGAACTGCTTGAACAAATAGGGATCGATCATTTGATCATTACCCCTTTCTCCCGCGATTTTTCTAACCAAACTGCAGAAGAATACATCCGCGATGTACTGGTGAATAAAATCGGCACCAAAAAAATAGTGATTGGTTATGACCATCGTTTTGGGAAGGACCGTCAGGGTGGTCTCGAAGATCTTTTGCGCCTAAGTCCTGTCTATGGCTTCGATGTTGTTGAAATACCCGAACAGGACATTGATGAAGTTGCCGTTAGTTCAACCCGCATCCGTTCGGCTTTGTTGGCCAACCACATTGACCAGGCAAATACTTTTTTAGGCTATTCGTTTTTCATTACGGGCACTGTAATTCGCGGCGATCAAATTGGGCGGCAAATTGGTTATCCTACCGCCAATATTGTTATTGAAGAAAGGTATAAACTAATTCCTGCCGATGGCATCTTTGCAGTTTACGTGGTCGTTGACGGGAAAGCCCATAAAGGGATGGCCTACATTGGCACGCGCCCCACTGTAAACGGCTTAACCCGAAATATTGAGGTAAATATTTTCGACTTTAACCAGGATATTTATAACCAGCGCATTCGTATGGAGTTTATTCATTTTGTACGTGGCGATATAAAATTTTCATCACTTGGTGAATTAAAAGTGCAATTGGCGAAGGATAAAATTGATGTTGCCGCTTTGCTGAGCTAATTGCTATTTTGCTTGCCTATTAGTTATTTTGTTCAATATCAGTTATCTTGGGCGAACAGTTTTATTGTGGCTTTGTTAAGCTACGAACCAGTTACGCCAACTATGAATAAACTTAACCTCGATAAGCAGGAAAGTGAATTTTTAAACAAAGCCATTTCGCATTGGGAAAAAGAACACCTTATTGATGCTGGCCTCGCCCAAAACCTCCGTAAAACATACGAGGTTAAAGGTTTTGACTGGATGCGGCTGGCAAAATACTCGTTCTGGATAGCTTTGTTTTGCGGCATGATTGCCGTTGGCTCGCTTATTATAGACAATAAAGTTATTGAGTGGCTAAAGAGCTTGTACTATACGCCTGATATTGTAATCAGCATTGTATCAGGCATCCTGGCAGCAGCAGCTTTTTACTTTGGCAGACGATGGGAAAAGAAATATCCCGAAAAGGTTTTTAGTAACGAGGCCATTATTTTTACCGGGGTATTATTTACTGCCTGCTGCATTGCCTACCTCGGCAAAACCTTCGACAATGGCTCAGGTCATTTTTCCTTATTATTTCTGCTTTCCGTATTTGTTTATGGCTTTTTGGCTTACCGAATGGATTCGCGCCTCATATGGCTTTTTGCATTAGTATCTCTTGGCAGCTGGTTCGGAACCGAAACGGGCTATCAAACGCACTGGAGCTATTATTTTTTAGGAATGAATTATCCATTGCGCTTTGTATTGTTCGGCGTGGTTTTGGTAGGCAGTTGCCACATTTTAAAAAAACAAGCGTGGTTTCATTTCTTTTGGGAACTTACCTATGTGGTAGGCTTACTTTACCTGTTTATGTCCCTGTGGCTATTAAGCATATTTGGCAACCTGGGGAGTATTGATACCTGGTGGCACATCAGGCAAATTAGTTTATTTTATTGGGGGATAATTGCCGGGGCCGCTGCTGCCGCCTTTTTATTTTATGGATTGAAAACAAAAGATGTTATAGCCCGCGAATTTGGTATAACCTTTTTGCTCATTTTTATTTACACCAAATACTTCGAATACTTTTGGGATCATACCAATAAAACGCTGTTCTTTGCTATCCTGGCTGCTTCGTTCTGGCTTATTGGCAGCAAAGCCGAAAAGATATGGAACTTTAAGGCCCGCGCAAATCAACAAAGCATCTAAATTTTCAAAATGAAAAACCTGTCCATTGTCTTCTTTTGTTTATTGCTTTTATCTGCCTGTCAGCAAAACATGGTGGCCAATGAAAAAACGGCCGATAGTGTTATCGGAAAATGGCGGGTATATGAAACAGTGGAGTTTCAAAACAATGATGACTCAGCAGCAGTAAAATGCAGTACATGTCCGGAAATAGCATTCTCCAAAAATTACACCGGGTATGTTAAGAGCCAGGATGCCGGCTTATATTATTTTAAATGGAAAATAGATAATGACGAATTAATCATCCACCAGGAAAACAGCAATCAACCCGATGGTATTTTAGATAACGGCAATTATAAATTGATTCTTTTTAATAACATCCCCATAAAAGAAATGTCATTAACGGATACTGTAAAAAACATCAAGTACATTTTAAGCAAATAACGACCCTTTAAATTAGTGCTTAAAAAACACCAGGTAAATCTGCTTAACTATATGATACGCCGCAAATGCAAAAAACAATATGGCTATCCCCGTATTGATAAACTTGTTGCTTAAGGCAAATTTACTTTGTATGTATTTGGCAAATTTAGCATAAAGAAATAGCGCCAGAAATGCACCGGCAGCGGCACCTATACTAAAAATAACGAGTGCCAGCTTACCATCCTCTATCCATTCGTGGGTAATCAGATAGGTGCCTGTAATCATCCAGAAGGGCACCTGCACTGGGTTTAAAAAGCCCAGCAATATGCCGTACTTTATACTTTCCTGGTCGGAATAATGGGTATCGGGTGTTTTTTTGCGGTGGATCCAGGTAATAGTGCCCAATACGCCAAATAAAACCACCATTACCCAATCAATTATCGTATCCAGTTTAACTTCGCCCGAGAGCCATTTGGCCGCATGCATTATAAAGTAAGTAAAAAAGAATTCAACGCACGAAAAAGAGGTGATAAACATCATAGCCTGTTTGAAGCCACGGTTTATGGTGATCTGTACCAGGGTAAGGTTTATATTCCCCGGCGGAATATACCCTACAAAGTTAGCGATGATTCCGATGAAAAAAGTTAGCAATATCATTCCCCAAAGTAACAGGTTTTACACTTAATGGTAGCAGTTGTACAACAAATTGTAGTTTTTTTATGCTTTCGGCTTTATGCTTTCCACTTTTAGCTTCTTCTTTATTAACAATAATTACATTTGCACAGCTAAAATATGCAAACTAAAATAATTTCCCTATTACCCGCTGCAACTGAGATAGTTTGCGCTTTGGGCCTTGAGGCAAGCCTGGTTGGGCGCTCGCACGAGTGCGACTTTCCGGAAACGGTAAAACAATTACCGGTGTGCTCCGAAGCAAATTTCCCCGACGGATTAAGCAGCGCCGCGATTGACGTGAAGGTAAAAGAAATTTTGGCCGATGCTCTTTCCGTATATTCGGTAAAGCGCGATGTAATCAAACAATTAGCTCCCGATGTGGTAATTACCCAGGCGCAATGCGAGGTTTGCGCGGTGTCGTTGAAAGAAGTTGAAGAGGCGCTTGAAAACTACCTGGATAAAGACGCCCATATTATATCGCTGCAGCCTAATAGCCTGGATGATATTTTTAATGATATAAAAACCATTGCCGACGGGCTGAATGTAACCGAAGCCGGAAATAATTTACTGGAAGACCTGCACGAAAGGGTTGACATTATTCGCCATAAACTAAAGTTTATTGAAAATAAACCAACAGTTGCTTGTATTGAATGGCTGGAACCACTAATGTTATCGGGAAATTGGGTGCCTGATCTGGTCAGCATAGCCGGCGGCACTTCGGTATTGACCGAAACCGGCAAACATTCGCCCTATGTGGAATGGGCTGATATCCGCTTGCAGGACCCGGATATTTTAGTGGTGATGCCTTGTGGTTTTCCCATTCATCGCACTTTAAAAGAAATTGACCTGCTGCTCCAACTACCGGGCTTTAACGAACTAAAAGCTGTAAAAAACAACCGTGTTTATATTGCCGACGGCAACCAGTATTTTAACCGCCCCGGCCCCCGTATTGTGGACTCCATCGAGATACTAGCCGAAATCATCAACCCTAAACAGTTCAGCTTTGGGTATGAGGGTGATGGATGGATAAAGTTTTCGGTATAGGTGTGTGCGTCGGAAAATTAAACGCATTGCCCGCGCCTCGAATTTAATTTATGAAATGATTGTTTTTTTGTAAATTTGGTTAGCGCCCTTATAAGTACAGAGGTAAGCTTTTGTTCCAATAAAAGTAAAAATGGAAAGAAAAATAGCAATGGTTGTTAACCATGTAAAAATGGAAGATGAGGACATTCTTGATGTCGAATTCTGGTTAACTAAAACACCATCTGAAAGATTAGCTGAAGTTTTCCGTTTAAGAAGAAATTACTTTGCCCGCCCCAATCACCCATTCCCATTAAGGATTGAAAAAGTAGTCCATCAAAAAAAGCAATGATTTTTGAACAGGATTTTAAAGATTTTATTGAATTATTAAATCAGCATAAGGTAGATTATATGATTGTTGGTGCACATGCGTTGGCTTTTCATGGACGACCAAGACACACCGGCGATTTGGATATCTGGATTAAACCAAGCAATGAAAATGCCGATAAATTGATTGCTGTGCTAGATGACTTTGGCTTTGGTTCCCTTGGCCTAACAAAAGCTGATTTTTTGAAGGAAAATTACGTTACACAATTAGGGTATCCTCCACTACGAATAGATATATTAAACACCATCTCGGGGGTTGAATTTGATGATGCTTATTCAAATAAAGTAGTAGGCAATATAGATGATCTCAATGTTAATTTCATTAGCATTGCTGAATTTATACAAAACAAAGAAGCTTCCGGGCGAAAAAAAGACCTGGGAGATATCGCTGCTCTTAAGAAAAAGTAAATATTATTTCTCCCCTTCGCCTCCAATCAACTCCCTGTATCTGTATCCTCAGTTTCTTTCAGCTCATCGCCCTGTTTGCCTCTGCTTAAATGTATAATGGGCTTAGCCTGGGTGCCGGTAATAGTCATCGGGATACCAAAGATACCCAGTGGTGGCAAGCCAAGCCTGAAATGAAGATTGAGAGCATTATCAAAGCTCACCTGCCCATCAAATTTTAATCTGAAGCCAGCCATTCGCATTTTGGTTTGTTTAATGGTGATGATATTATTAGCAACCGTCGATTCAATGTTGACCTTTGAAACATCGCCGGTATCAATACCTTTATGATCCGTTTTGCTACCAACCGCACTGAACAATTTAAATCCTTTTAGTTTCACTTTCTCTACCGATAAAACGCCTCCACCAGTTAGTGATGGATATACAGGCTGCATATTGCTGTTTAGCCGTCCGGCAAGCTTATAATCAAGTGAAATCAGGCCTTCGGCACCTTTGGCCGATGTTGCCATATCACGAAACAGCTTTATTTGCTGGTAGGCTTTTTTAATATCAAAGTTTTTTGCGTTGATGTGGTAATCAAACGTTGCTTTTGTAGGGCTAACGCTGCTATAAGTGGCGTCCATCAATACCGGTGTACCAATTAAGGTAAAGCCTGTTTGTTTTAAAACAATATTGCCGTTAGTGATACCCATTTGCCCCTTTGCATCCTGAAGCGCCAGCCCGTTATATTTTACCTTTTTAACATCGGCAGTAAAGTTTAAATTGAGGTTTTTAGGCGCCATAATCACTCCCGAGGGTCCAGCGGCCGCCTTACCACTTTTCGTAGGTTCGGGGCTGGAAAAAGCCATAAAATCATCGGCTATAATTAAATTGCTGGTCAGGTTAAAATCGCCATTCAAAACAGCGCCGGGAGTTACGGCATACCCAATAACATTTGAAAGCGCTCCGTTCATTATTAAAGTCGATTTACCGTAGGTAGCTTTAAAGGCATCAAATTGCATTTTATCCTGGTTAAAACTAAAAGTGCCGTTTTTAATAAAAAATGGTTTGGGGAAAAGCTCCGTAGTTATAGCTATATCTTTTACCTGCATGGAGCCGGAGTTCGACAGCTTATCATAATGCCCGCCCACGGCATCACTTTGTTTGCCTTTTAACGATAGCTGCGTGGTTACCAGTCCTTTTACATTATACCCCTTTATGGCAAAAACCTGGTATATTTTGCCAACATCTAATGTACCGTGCGATTGTATATTATACTGCAGATTGCTAAAATCATTCAAATAAGCACTCAGCCAAAATGGCTTATTTTCAAACATAAATGAAACCGGCTTTATGGCCACTTTCAGGCCTTTTAACGTTCCTGTACTGTTTGTAATTTCGGTATTTACCTGAATATTCTGAATAGGGTGCGGATAATATTTAGTCTGAATTGATCCGTCCTTCAGGCTAACGTTTGCCGTAATTACCGGGAATATTTTTTTTGCGGGCAAGTATTTCCCTTTAACCTGCATGTTGGCCAGCAAGTTGCCTGAAAGATCGAAGCCTTCATTAACGGGATAAAACTTTTTAATATCCGCCAGATTAAATTTGGCATCAAGGGCGGCAACCATTGGGCTACCGGGCAGCGCACTTATTTTAAAATTGCCTTTTAAATAATTATCTAATGCGGTTGCATTCAAATTTTTTATTTCAAAAGTAGCGTGCTGATAGTTATTATCAGGACAGTTTGCATCAATATTAAAGCTGATGTGCTGCAAAGCCTCAGGCAGCGATGCATACTTCAGATAGCCATCGGTGAAAGATGATTTAAGACTAAATTTGGGGATGCTGGTAATAACGGTATCCACTTTTCTTATGCCGCTTCGCCTAATTCCGGTTGCGTATGTCCCGCTGGCCAACAGGTGCAACGAATATCGTCCCTTTAATTTAACTGGTTTTACGCCAAAGGCGCTGTTCCACTTTTCGAGGTCTATTTCTGTATTTACTTTGGCATAAATAACCGGCTTCTTAACACCTTTTATGCGCAATACCGAACTAAAATAATCCTTACCCATATTAAAGTACAGCGAATCGAGGTTTACCTGTAAGCTATCCGGGTCCAAACCGGGCAGTTTAGTCTCAAAATTCACATACAGATTGCTGATCGGCACAGGCGATTTTTCATTATTGATATAACCGTTCCGCACATTTACTTTCAGATTGAGGTCGGGCATAATACTATCAGCAGCAATATATTTACCGGCAAGCTCCAATTGCAAATTACCAATACCATTTACTTCGGTTTTTTCCAGCCATTTTAAATATTCGGGCGGCAGGGCGGTAATCATATCGTGCAAACTGCTCTCGTTGGAGTTTATTTTAAAATCCATATCGTATCCGTTTTTCAAAAACGCAAACTTGCCGATAAACTTTACCGGAAGCTGGTTAATCAACAAATCGTTTTTTTGAAAAACAAATGCCAGCGATTTGGTATTTATTTTGGTTATTAAATCGGCATTAACCTTTTTGTCAATCACATAAGCCTTGTTGTTATAAATAAAATCAACAGATGCCATTTCGGTATGGGTATACAAGTCAAAAACATCCTTACTCAAATCGCCTTTGCCAGTATAGTTTATGCCGCGGGCAATAAATTGCATGGGCAGCGATCGGTCATTATAAACCAGACGGCTGTTTTCAATTAATATCTGGTTGATGCCTAACGATGCGCTACTGGTATCTGCCGGCGATGCAGGTGTAGCTTGTTTTGATTTGTAAACGTTATAATTTACGTGCCCGGCTGTATCGGCTTGGATATTTATAAAAGCCTGGTTAAGGAATATTTTATTTATGGTGATTTTTTTTTCAAAAACGGAGCTCAGGTCAATACCAAAAGAAACTTCTTTGGCGGCAATCAAGGTATCATTCTGAAATGGCGCGCTGCCTTTTAACTCCAGATCATAAAGCGTAAGCGTAAGGCTCGGAAAATGCTTAAAGAACGATAGCCCCGTACCTGAAAATTGCAGTTGACCGTTTATACTGCCATTGGCCCATTGCTTAATTTTAGTGCTAACCGTTTGCGGAAACAAGTAAGGCAAAGCAAACAACAACAGCAGCAGGCAGCCAATAGTGATAAAGGCGATTTTTACTGTTTTTAATATTTTGTGAGTGATAGATGAGCTCATAAAAGGAAATTGAACTGCAATAACAGTTGTTAAAATTTATCAACAGAGCAATTAAGGTTCCGCTAAAATAACGAAACCTGTGGCAACATTTAAATGAAATTTTACTTTTAATATGAGCTTAAAATAAAAACGAATTATCTTCTTCTAAAAAGTGCCCCGCGGTTTTACAGGCTATGATATTATTTCTGGTATTTCAACCTCAGCACATCTCTCAGCTTTGCGAATGAATTATACGGCCCTATTGCCAAAGTTGCATTAACCAGCCACACTGGGATGCTGCCGCCGGGATCGACACTAAAAGTATAATCAACCTTTAACTTATTGCTGGCTATTGGCGTTACTTTCCAAGTTGCCAGAGAGTAGGGCACTCTGATAAATTTGTTTTTTTTGGGCAGATAGTCGGGCAGGCTTTTGGCTTGTATGTTTAAAACATCAGGCGTATCGCTGATATCCAATTCAACAACCAAATCGCGGTCCTTTATGGGCCACGGTAAATTTGATTCGGTATAATAGATGATCTTTTGAGGGCTTATGGCTTTCAGAATGACCGATTTTTTATTGGAAAAAACCCATTGATTATAGTTAGGGATATCCTGTAGTGTAGTGATCAATTGCTCTTTGGTTGCATCGAGCACACAGACAACCCGCAATTCCTTTAAATTACCTATCGGCGATTTCTTCGTATAAACCTCAATACCTGCTTCATTTCTTTTGAGCTCCCACTTATCCTGGGCTTTTACTCCTGAAAACCCGAGTAGCAACAAACTAAAAAGGATTGTTTTTTTCATGAATTGGATAAACAGGTGGAATAAAAATAAAAACAAGCCTTTTAGTTACCATCAAAAAATATAATTAGTATATTAAACTTAAATTATTGTAAAACAGTATCCCTTAATTTATTTTATCCCGTTTTTTAGACATTTATTTATTTAAATGCTAAACATGCTGATTTCATTTAAAGTTAATGTTACCCTAATATTTGCAATTTAAATTTCGCATCAATAAGCCACAAATCCATCTCATCTTTAAACACTAAATATTTAAGATGGTTTATTGTCAAAAGTTATTTTGATAATAATAATATTCCCCTTACGATTATTTCTACTATTAATTACCGAACAATTTAATTTAATAAATGTTAAACCCCTTGGGTTTGGGCCGTTTGCTGTAATTCAGCTAACAGGTAGTTCCGATAAAAAATTAATAATAGTGTGTATTAAAAACCGGTATCCATTTTATGAAGAACTGGTTACTCATCTGCCTTCTTCTTTTATTAATATCATACAGTGGCTATAGCCAGTGTACGCTTAATGTTGCGCTTTCTCAGCCATCGGTTGGTATTTGCGCCGGCAATATAGCCACACTATCTGCCAATGGTGGCGATAGCTATACCTGGTACGATGCTGCCGCAAACGGAAACGTATTGGGTACGGGACAAACGTATACAACACCGGCATTGAACAGCACAACCGTTTACTATGTTGTAGTATCTTTAAATGGGTGCACAAGTGCGCCGCTCGCCGTAACTGCTAATGTAACTCCTCTGCCGCCACCGCCAGTGGCTGCTGACGTTACTATTTGTTCGGGCTCAACCGCTAATTTACATGCCACCGGTACATCGCCAATTTTTAACTGGTATAATAGTCCAACATCGGGCACGCCATTGATAACAAGCCCCGATTACACAACGCCGCCGTTAACAGCCACAACAACTTATTATGTTGACAATCACACCAACGGATGTGATGGCCCGCGTACTCCCGTAACGGTAACTGTATATCCCATCCCCGATGCGCCATCGGCACAAACCGATACCATTTGTTATGGCACAAGTGCAACACTAACAGCAAGTTCAGATGCTCCAGGTGCAATTTACCAGTGGTTTAATGCCGTTGCCGGCGGCAACCTTTTGGCGACGGGCGCAACCTATAATACGCCTGTTTTAACCAATTCAACAACGTATTATGTTCAGACTACCAACGGGCAATGCGCCAGTTCGCGCATGCCGGTAAATGTTATTTTAAAACCGCAATTATCGCCACCTGCCGCTTCGGGCGCTATTGTTTGCTCCGGTTCTGTTACAACTTTAACTGCTGTTTCGCAGGGCGGCACTTACCAATGGTACGATGCTCCCGGTGGAAATCTTTTAGCAACAACAGCTACCTATACCACTCCGGCGCTCGCAGCCACAACCAGCTATTATGTTCAAAATACCTTTGCTGGCTGTACAAGCCCTTTAGCGAAAGTAACTGTTACCATACTACAACCTCCGGCAGCGCCGACGGCTACGGGCACCAGTATTTGCTCGGGTAACCAGGCAGTCCTTACAGCTTCGGGCACGGGTAATAGTTATGCTTGGTATGATAGCGATACCGGGGGTAATTTATTATCCTCGTCACAGGCATTCCTCACTCCTGCTTTAACATCAACCACAACTTATTATGTACAAATAACCGACAGTAATGGCTGTACCAGCCCGCGCACACCGGTAACTGTAACTGTAAACGCAGTACCTGCGGCGCCAACATCCAATGGCGCTACTATTTGTTCAGGCAACTCAACAACTTTAACAGCCAGCGGAACCGGTACAATTCAATGGTATAGAGCTGCAACTGGCGGTACGCCGCTTGCTACAGGCAGTTCATTTACCACCCCCGTATTAACACAAAGTACCACCTATTATGTTGGCAGCACGGGCGGCCAATGCACAAGTACGCTAACTGCTGTAACAGTTACTATAACTCCTTTGGCCAGTCCGCAATTTCAGTATCCATCAGGAACTTTTTGTTCTGCGGGAGGCAATCCCTCTCCGGTAATAAATAACAATGCGGGAGGCACTTTCAGTGCAACTCCTGCCGGATTAGTTTTTGTAAGCAATACCACCGGGCAAATTAATATTGCAGCCAGCACACCGGGCAAATACACCATCAGATTTGTAGCCAACGATGCCTGCTCCACAACCTCAACAGCGCCGGTTTCCATCGCTGTAACAGGCACTTCAGGATTTTCATATAACGGCCCTTATTGCCAGGATGGAGCATATCCGTTACCTAATTATTTTAATGGCGCCAGCGGAGGTGATTTTAGTGCAACTCCTGCCGGATTGGTTTTTATAAACACCAGCACCGGGCAAATTGATCTTGCAGCAAGCAGTCCGGGCAGGTATACGGTAACGAATACCATTTCAGCAACAGGGAGCTGTCCGGCAAGTACCTCTACTGCCCCTGTTACTATTTATCAAAGTGTAAATGTTAGCGCGGGGCCTTCGCAAACGGTAAAAGCAGGTACTATCGTCCAGTTGGGCGGCAGCATTACCGGAGGAGCAACCAGCGGAACATGGACGGGTGGCACCGGAACCTTTTCAAATGCAGCTTCGCCGACATCTACCTATACACCGGGCCCGGGTGAAACTGCGGCAACGCTAACCTTAACATCTGCCAGCCCCACGGCTCCCTGCGGACCAAAATCAAGCAGCGTGGTCATCACATTTGTAAATCCTGTAAATGCCCCTACAGCAGTCGGAGTCTCGGTGTGCTCAGGCAGCGGCGCCATTCTATCGGCATCAGCAACAAGTGGAACCCTGCAATGGTTTAATGCTGCGTCGGGCGGCACAATGCTACAAACCGGGGCTGTTTTCAATACGCCACCAATTACCGCAACCACAACTTATTACGTACAGGCCAATACTAACGGTGTTGCCAGCAATCGAACGCCTGTTGTAGTTACTGTAAATGCTATTCCATCTGCGCCAATTGCCCAAACTGCATCAATTTGCGAGGGAAGCACCGCTACCTTAACGGCAAGTGGTTCAACGGGCATCTATCAGTGGTATAATGCGGCCACCGGTGGCAACCTTATCGCAACAGGCAACAACTATACAACACCCATATTAACCACTAACTCTAACTATTATGTACAGGCAAACAATAATGGTTGCACCAGTTCGCGCACCCTGGTTAATGTAACGGTGAACCCTGTAGCCCATATTACCAGTGCAGCAACAACATACATTTGCAGCGGAAATGCCTTAAATTATACCATTACTGCCGATATGCCAAGCGCTACATTTCTATGGAGCCGGGCACAGGTTGCAGGCATAAGTAATGCGGCGGTATCTAACCAAACATCGGGCACCATAACAGAAACATTGATTAATACCAGTAATCATTTTATAAACGTAACGTACGTTATTACCCCAATTAACGGCAACTGCCCAGGTCCATCATTTAATTATGTGGTAACGGTTTACCCTACCCCTGTGGTAACCAGCGCGGCCACTTATACCGCTTGCGATTACAATGTGCTTAACTATGTTATAACATTTAATACACCATCAACCTATTTTACGTGGAGCCGCGCTGCCGTGCCGGGGATAAGCAACATAGCGGTGTCTGGTCAAAATGCCGGAATGATTGGAGAGGCATTATACAATACAACTAATTCTCCGGTTAATGTTACTTATGTTATTGCCTCAAACACCAGTACTTGTACGGGTATAACATTTAACCTGGCAGTTACTGTAAATCCTAACCCAATGGTAACCAGCGCCGCGTCACAGAATGTGTGCACCGGGGTGCCGGTAAGTTACGCCATCCAGTCAAACGTCTCCTCGGCCACTTATATATGGAGCCGGGATGTCGTAGGAGGCATAAGTAATCCCCCGGTATCTAACCAAACATCTAACAACATAAACGAAACGCTCATTAATACCACTAACGTACCGGTGAGAGTGGTTTATAATATAACTCCTTATGCATTTGGCTGCGAAGGCACGCCCTTTCAGTACAGCGCTATTGTAAATCCATTCCCGCTTACTCCGGCAGCAACAAGCAACTCGCCGGTTTGCGTTGGCAGCACCATTAATTTAAGTACTGATTCTGTACAAAATGCAAGCTACTTGTGGACGGGCCCTAACGGGTTTAACTCAACATCACGAACGCCCTCTATTGGCAATGTCACCACTGCAAATGCGGGGCAATACATCCTTGCCATTTCAGTAAACGGATGTTCAAGCCCTTTGGATACGATTGCTGTTGCTGTGGATGAGCCACCTGTTTCAAATGCTGGCCCTGATCAGTTGGTTTGTACATTAGTTCCATCAATACAGCTTGCCGGGAACGTATCCGGGGGCACCACAACCGGCATATGGTCAACCGCGGGCAGTGGCACATTTTCACCCTCCAATACCACGCTTAATGCACAATATATTCCATCAGCGGCTGACACAACAGCCGGATCGGTGATACTCACATTAACATCAACAAGTCCTGATAATTGCGCCGTTTCAACGTCGGAGATGACTATTAAATTCGGCCCCGTTCCAGCTGTGGATGCTGGCAGCGATCAAACTGTTTGTGGCGAAACTGTCGGCGTGCCGTTAAATGGCAATATATTGATTCCCGGCGGTGGTGAATGGACCACATCCGGCACAGGAACCTTCAGCCCCTCGGCCAACCAGTTAAATGCCCAGTATATCCCCAGTGCGCAGGATCTGAAAAACGACTCTGTCACCTTAATACTACGTGCCACTGCGGCCAACGCTTGTTATATTCCTACTGATAGCCTCACTATCCACTTTGAACCACCGCCAGTTGTCAGCGCCATAAGTCCGCAATACATCTTAAAAGGCTATACCTATACCCTTGATCCGGCAGTTAACGAAACCGATGTAACTTATTTGTGGTCGCCTGATATTGATATTAATAATACTACCGTAAAAGACCCGATAATAACAGGAGATATTGATCAGACATATACCTTAACGGTAACTGATAAGCTGGGGTGCTCCAGTACCGTTCAAATCTTAGTGGAGATAGCCCCGCCTCTGGTTATCCCAAATACCTTTACGCCGAATAACGACGGCATAAATGATTACTGGGATATAGTTGGTTTAACGGCCTATGAACGCGCTACGGTCGACATATTTACCCGGTACGGACAAAAAATTTATCATTCCATTGGATATGACAGGCCCTGGGATGGAACCCTCAATAACGAAAGATTACCTGTGGGTGTGTATTATTATGTTATTGATACAAAGGTTCACGGCCTGGTACTTTCGGGATACATTACTTTAATAAGGTAAATAATAGCAACATCCTTTTATGCTGATTTACAAGGATGGCTTCAATTTCTTAAGCAATTTATCAAACCGAACCCAGTAAATATGACAATCAGCCGGGCTTGTACCTCTCGAATAAAAAAGATATTTACCATCAGGCGTAACGTATTCACCCCAGCGGTGGGCAACACCATCATTAATTAAAGGGCCAAGGCTCACCGGTTTTGTCCAGGTTTTATTTGCCTTCCGGAAGCTAATGTCTAATTCACATTCAAATGTTTTAGTCTCCTTAGCACTTACAATCATATAAGATTCATCTGGGGCGATATAAAAATCACCATCAAAACCGGGGGTATTTATTGGCGGACCAAGGCTCCTGATAACCGTATCTTTTGCAGACATAGTAAGCGTACAAATATCATAGGTGCTAAAATCTTTTCTATCACCCTGGTGCGCATTGCTTCCCACATAACAAACCCCGCTTCGCGTAGGCATAAAATCATATAGGCCATAATCTTTTTCTAAATAAACAACCGGCTCCGTCCAACCAGTTGGGGTTCGTTTTGATTGCCATACAAAAGCATGTTTACCATCGCCATTTCCGCCTAAAAAACAAAGTGTTTTGTTGTCTGCTGAAAAAGTAGGTGCGTAATAAAACGCATTTAAAACAAATGGCCCGTTCCATTTGCCGTGTTCATATTTAAAGTATCTTATTTTAGAATCCTTATTACTAAACCAGGTGGTATTGCTCGGATAATAAAACTCTTTGCCATCGTTAGAAAACGCCACCCTGTCGAGCGGGAAAGTATCCCGTTTTGTTAACAAATTTCGGGCGAAAATTTTCGGTGTATCCAATGGCGGTTTTTGGCCGAGGTAGGCATCCTTGCTATTCCAAAATTTAGATTGTGCGTTGAGGCTGATACTAAAACCAGTCATAAAAATCATCCACAAATAAAAAGGCTTGATCATGGTTTTTGCATTAAGTGAAATATGGTATCAAACTTAATGCATCTGCACAACCTTACCTGTTCAATTCCGGTTCAAGTTTGTTCATTTGCTTTGAATCTTCCTTTTTAAGCAATTCCGTTTTCAATAGCTTTATGAAATGAAAAAAGTACCCTGAAAAATAATCCGGGTACTTTTAAAAAATTTAATCCTGCACACACCTGAAGCCCAGGTGTTCCATGCCGCTGTCTTCGGTACTTTTCATGCGCCTTGCCACGCGGTAACCCGTGCAATAACTTTCATTACATAAAAATGAACCGCCCCTTACTACCCGTTTCCGGGCATAGGGCTCATCGGGGTCATAACTATGTGCCGGGCCTTTTGGGTTGCTGATGCCGCCGGGTTTGTTTATGGCTTGATAATAGGTATTATTATAATAATCGGCGCACCATTCCCAAACGTTGCCTGCCATATCATACAATCCGTAAGCATTGGCGGCAAATGAGGCTACCGGGGCCAAACCATAGAATTTATCCTTCACGGTATTATTGTCCGGGAAATGGCCCTGCCAGGTATTGGCTTTAGGCTTGCCTACGTCAACAGGTTCGTTACCCCAGGGATAAATTTTGTTTTGCAACCCACCTCTTGCAGCCCACTCCCATTCGGCCTCGGTTGGCAGTCGTTTACCGGCCCATTTGCAATAGGCCACGGCATCGTACCAGGATATGTGCACCACCGGGTAATTGTCCTTCCCTTTAATACTGCTACCCGGCCCATGCGGATGTTTCCAGCTTGCGCCGGCTTTCCACTCCCACCATTGGGTATAATCGTTAAGGTCGACTGCACCTTTTGGCGGATCAAATACCAGCGAGGCGGCAACCAGTAAACTATCGGCAGGTTTTGGCGTGCCCGGCGGCAATTGTTTTTTCAATTCGTTCCAGTCGGGCTTGCGTTCGGCTGTTGTAAGGTATCCCGTTGCTTTTACAAAACGGGCAAACTGTGCATTGGTAACCGCGGTAATATCCATCCAAAAGCCGCTAACGGTTACCTTATGTTTAGGATATTCGTCGTCCAGCGCCTGTTTATTATCGGCACCCATCATAAAGGTTCCGGTTTTTATCCAAACCATGCCTTTGTGGGTATCGTCGGTATTCAGGCTGGGCACCACAACTGGTTTGGTATGTAATGCCGCAAATCTTTTAGGGATGTTGGATTCGCAGCAAATTGCTTTTGGGGCTCCACAAACAGCTACCGGCATTGAAGCAATGCCGGTAGTGATATCATTTTTCTGTTTACATCCTGCCAATAATATCAGCCCTATAAACAAAAGTTTTTTTAACATAAACTAAATTTATTTTCCAGGATTATTTACCGGACCTTCGGTATGATGTATTCTTCCTTTCAGTACATCTTCCCAATCAATAAACGGATAAAGATGATTTTTTTGCGCCTGCTCTTCAAACAAAGCCTTTAACTCATTCAATTTTTCAGGGTATTTTGCCGCCAGGTTAATGCGTTCCGTATAGTCGGTATTTAAGTCATACAGTTCCCAAACATCTTTGTTAAAGTTATTAACCGTGTCTACGCCTGGTTTAAATTTGCCATAGTCGGTAAAATCAGGGTGGTGGTATACTTCTGCTTTCCAGCCATCTTTATAAATAGATCTGGAACCAAAAATATAATAATACTGTACCCGGTGACGCGAAGGTGCTTTAGCATTATCAAAAGAGTATACCAATGAGGTTCCCTGCAGGGTATCCTGTTTTATACCACGGATATATTCCGGCGGAGTAATACCCAAATATTCCAGCGTGGTAGGCAGCAGGTCATTCACATGGCCATACTGTGTGCGGATGCTTCCACCATCTTTTATACCTTTCGGATAATAAACAATTAAAGGATTACGGGTACCTCCTTCTGCGTTGGCATCTTGTTTCCAGTATTTAAACGGTGTATTTGCAGCTTGTGCCCAACCTAAAGGGTAATTGGTTTGCTTGCCTTCGGGCGTTCCTATCTCCCCTATCTTATCCAGGTTATGTTTGATGTTTTCCTGTTCGTCGCGTGGCTGTGCAAAAACCTGACGGTCGATGTCACCATTTAACGAACCCTCTTTGCTTGCGCCATTATCGCCAATAACAACAAATATTAAGGTATTATCGAGCTGTTTGCTGGTCTTTAAGTATTGAATTAAACGACCAACCTGCGCATCGGCATAGGTTAAATAGCCGGCATATACCTCCATAAAACGGGCGTACAGTTTTTTCTCATCGGACGAAAGCGAATCCCATGCTTTAATGTTTGGATTACGATCGGGCAAAATGGCATTGGCTGGTATTATGCCTTGTTTTTTCTGATTTTCAAAAACGCGTTTTCTGAAAACATCCCATCCTTCGTCAAATTTACCTTTATATAAATCGCTCCATTCATGACTTACCTGGTGTGGTGCGTGTGTCGCTGCAGGGGCGTAGTATAAGAAAAACGGTTTATTAGGCGCTACCTTCTGCTGACGGCTAATGTAAAATATAGCTTTGTCGGTAATTTGCTCATTCAGGTTACGTCCGTCGGGGGTTACGTGAGCATTATCTTCAACCAGGTCTGGCTGATATTGATCTGTTTGCGAACCCAGAAAACCAAAAAAGTGATCGAATCCTTTACCGGTTGGCCAGCGGTCAAACGGACCGGCATCTGTGGCATCCTCATCGGGCGTTAAACCATATTTACCTACTGCAAAGGTATTGTAGCCGCTTTCGCGCAAAATTTCGGCTATTGTTCCTTTATCTGAAGGGATGCGTCCATCCCAACCCGGATATCCGGCTGATAAAACTGTATGCGAAAAACCACCTTCGTGCACATAGTGATGGTTACGTCCAGTTAACAGCGCCGACCTCGTTGGCGCGCAAATACCAGCCGTATGGAAATTGGTATATCTTAAACCCTGGTTGGCCAATGTATCAAAATTGGGTGTACTGATAACACCGCCAAATGTTGATGAAGCGCCGAAACCTACATCATCCAATAAGATCCAGATCACGTTGGGCGCACCTTTTGGTGCTTTTACATTAGGTGTCCATGCTTCTTTTGAATCGGCTGTGGTTTTGCCAATAACACCGGTAAACGGCTGCTGCTGCTGCGTATAGTTTTGAGCATGGGTGTAACTGAAAGCCAGTACACCCGTAAATGCCAATAAGTATTTGATTTTATTTTTTTTCATCATCTTAATTATTTGAATATGATGGTTGCAGAACAGCAGCATCGTGTTTTAAATTTCCGGAATTATTTCCGTTTAAATGTTGTTCTTCTTTATCCAGATCGATACGAACCATGGGGCCGTTTGGCGCTAATTCACTGCCTTCAACTTTTGATTTAAATATGGGCCATAGCAATTGCGCATACCATTGGTCGCCCTCGTAGTGCGATATGCCGTAGGCTTTAGGATACTGGCGTGATATCAACGCGGTACCGAAAATAATATCCCACAAAAAAAACATATTACCAAAGTTACCTTTATAATAGCCTACGCCATCATCGGTAGTAGCCGCATGATGCGCATGGTGCGTTGCAGGGGTTGATATCAACCGCTCCAATACCCAGGCTATAGGATGCAGCACTTTATATTTATAAAACGGTTTATCCCATGGAATACTTGAGTGAGCAAGCGTTGTAATAGTTGATTTAATCACCCTTACTGCAATAGCCGGAATACCCAACCCCAGGTAAACCAATGCAGCAGTTAAATATATCTGCGAAAAAAAGATGGTATAAATTACATTCTGCCTGCTGGCCATAGCCATACCCATGTATGATGCTGAATGGTGCGTACGGTGAAAACGCCATAACCAGGGAACCTGGTGGTGCAAGCGATGATACCAGTATTGCGTTAAATCATCAGCAACCGCTATAATGGCAAATCCCCATATAAAGGGCACCCAGCTAAATACATTTTTAAATGCCGGAAATATATGCGGTAAAAGTGTTACGCTGAAATAAGCAACAGCGGGTTGCACCACAAGCCGCGGTAAAACAAAGCAGGCTATATCAACATAGCGTTCGTTTTTGGGCCATTTCCGTTTATATAAACCGAATGAAAATTCGAGTATGCCAATAAAAAATACTAAAAATGGAAAACCGAAACCGTTCAGGTTATCCACTATTTTTTTGATGAATTCAATCGTTGCTTCCATTGTTTAAGTTGGTTTTATTGTTTGTTGATTTTACATTTTCTGTTTTATGTACTTTCTTTTCCCACGGCCTGTCGCCGGTAATTAAAAAGGTGAGAAACATAAGCACAATTGGGAGCAGGTAAATAAACAGGCTGAGAATTACATTCCTGGTTATCTGCTTTTTAACTTCAGGTTCAATTTTCATGATACTGCGGGTTTAACGGGTTTAACAACAGCTTGTTTTGACGAGGGATGGTCGGTCAACAGCTTTTGCGTTAGCCAAAGACCACCAGCAATAATGACAAAAGGTACAATGGTTACAATTACGCCAACCAGTATCTTTTTTCCTAAAAGAGTTACATCTGATAATGTCATATATATTGATTTTTAATGGTTTAAAAATTAATAACCCGGGTTTTGCGTTAACTTCGGATCAAGCTGAACTTCAACCAGCGGGATAGGGAATAAATTATTTTTAGCACTTGCCGCAGATTTTGCCGGCAGTTTATGCAATGCATCAACTAATACAGTACCACCCTGGCGCACTAAATCGAACCAGCGGTGACCTTCCTGTATAAACTCTTTCCTTCGTTCTAAAAAGACAGAATCACGAAAATCAGACTGACCCAGGCCTGCTGTTAAATTGGGGATACCGGCTCTTTGCCTTACCTGGTTAATGGCACTGTACCCATCGCTGGTTGGCGCGCCGTTTATCTCATTTTGTGCTTCGGCATACATCAGCAATACATCAGCATAGCGCAATACGGGGTAGTTGATACCGCTTTGTACCTGTATGCTTAAAGGCGATAGGCTATAGTCAACAAACTTGTTAAAATAAGGTGCGTATGAATTATTAAAAACAACCGTTTGGCCGGTAGCTGCGTTATAAACAGAGCTATAAAAAGTAACGGCTCGGCGTTTATCGGCGGCGCTAAATAGTTTATAAACGCTGCTATCGGCAGGTATATCAATAGGGAATGTGCCAGTATTGAATGAAGTAAACGATTCACTTAAAAATTGAGTACTGTTTGCAGCGCCGAGGTTGGTTTCAAACTGCACAGAAAATATGTGCTCTACCCCGTTTTTGGTAGCTTTTTGAAAAGCATCGTAATAATTAGGGAAAAGGCTGTAGCCGTAGCCGCCGTTAATTACATCTTTTAATTGGGTAAGCGCATCGGTCCAATCCTGTTGGGTTAGATAAACCTTGGCCAATAAAGTATGTGCAGCACCACCTGTTGCACGGCCAATATCGGCTCCTGCATATGATTTGGGCAGATTGGTGGCGTCTTGTAAATCAGTTATAATCTGGGTATAAACCTGGGCTGATGGGGTACGACCCACAGTAAGTTGGCTTACGTCAATACTGGTTGGGTTGTGCAATACCAGCGGCACATCGCCATAAAGCCTAACCAGGTTAAAATACAACAGCGCCCTTACAAATTTTGATTCCCTTACCAGTCGCGCTCTAAGTGCGGTATCCATTTGTATTGCCGGGATATTATCAATAGCAATATTGGCTCTGTTAATACCATAGTAAAGCTGCTGCCAAACTTTTTGTACCCTGCTGTTTGAAGAAATATAGGTTTCTGTTCCTAATGCCCTAACATCGGGATTAGTATTACTTGGACTGTAAACCTGGTTATCGCTTGCGTTTTCGACCAGTAAATTCAATTGGCGGCCATACAAGGGGAAATCTGCGGCAGGGTCACTGTTTAGCGTACTGTAAACCGCGTTTACTGCCGAAACTGCGTCAGAAGTTGTTTTGTAAAACTGTGAGGATACAATTATAGAGTTCGGGTTTTCGGTTAATTTATTGCACGAAATAAGGGCACCCAATGCCAATACTCCGGTTAATATGCTGATTTTATATGATGTTATATTTTTCATTATGCTTTAATCTTTAGGTTATTAAAAAGTGACACTTAAGCCCGCAAGGAAAGTTCTTACCGGCGGATAAGTACCATAATCTATACCCTGTTTGGTGTTATCGTTATCATAGAAATTCACTTCGGGGTCAAGACCTGTGTATTTGGTTATAGTGAAAATATTTTGGGCCGAAACATAAACCCTTAGCTGTTTGGCACCTATTTTTGAAGCAATGCTTTTATCGAAATTATAGCCGAAGGATGCATTTTTCAGTTTCAGATATGATCCATTTTCAATATACCTGTCAGTAACCTGCGGCACCGGTGAATCGGTAGCCCTTGCAACCGTTCCATTCGGATTAGACGGGCTCCACCTGTTTAATAAAGTGGCCGAAGCATTTTGGGTAAGTGTTGGTCTTTCTAAAGTTTGCTGTAACAGGTTAAAGATCTTGTTACCGTATGATCCGGCAAAGAAAATAGACAAGTCAAACTGTTTGTAAGTAAATGTGTTGGTAAAGCTGCCGGTAAATTTGGGTTGTGCGCTGCCCAGCTTGTGTTTATCGGCAGTGGTTACCTGCCCGTCGTGGTTAAAGTCAACATATTTGGTATCGCCAACTTTTTGCGGTACACCGGCCAGCAGCGGTACGCCTTTTGAAAGATCAGCAGCCGTTAAAAGTCCGTTGGTTGAGTATCCCCAAAAAGTACCAACAGGCAAGCCTACCTGAACAATTACAGGCGACACCTGTCCTGTTGGCGCTAGCGGGAAATAGCTGTTAACGCCAGGGCCAAGGCTCAGCACTTTGTTCCTGTTTTCGGCAAATTGAATATTGGTCTTCCAGTCAAAATTATCTGTTTTAATATTGTCGGTATTTATGCCCAGCTCAATACCTTTGTTTTCTACGCTACCCACATTTTCCAGTTCGCTTGCATATCCTGTATAAAGGGGCAGCGGCACGTTAAGCAGCAAATCACTTGTCTTTTTATAATAGGCGTCAAACGTTAAATTGATACGGCTGTCAAACAGGCCCACATCAAGACCGGCATCATATTGCGCCGTTGTTTCCCATTTCAGATCAGGGTTAGGCAATTGAAGCGGTGCAATACCGGTAACCAGTTTACTATCCAAATAGTAATTGGTAGGTGCCAGGGCTGATAATGAGCTGTAAGGCGGCACTTCAGAGTTACCTGTTTCACCGGCGCTTAGTCTTAGTTTTAAGCTGTTGATGGTTTCTTTAACCGGTTTAAAAAAGTCTTCCTTATTGACATTCCACGAAAAACCCGCAGACGGAAAATAACCCCACTTGTTATTGGCTCCTAATTTCGAGGAACCGTCGGCACGTGCCGAAGCGGTGAAATTATATTTATGCTCATAGGAGTAATTCACCCTTGCCAGGTATGAATCCAGGGCGTCGCTTGAACCGCTTGACAATGGCAGATCAGCTATCCCTGCATAAGAAAGGTTATTGTAGGTGGTCAAATCATTAGGGAACTTTTGCGCTACCGCAACAGATGAGTTAAACTTTGTAAACTGCGTGGTATAACCCGCCAGTATATTTAAGAAGTGTGTATTGTTAAAATTATGATCGTAAGTAAGTGTGTTTTCATTTAACCAGCTTAATTCGTTTCCGGCACCTATCGAAGCGTAACCACCTGCGGCGTAGCCCGTTGAGCTACCGGCAGGTGAGCCAGTGAATGATGGTGCATAATAATCCTGTGCTGTATTTAATATATCAACTCCTGCGGTTACCTTTAAGGTAAGGTCGGTAAGCAATTTATATTCGCCGGCAACATTTCCTAAAATGCGGGTAAGCGTGGTGGTGTTGGTAGTAGCAGTAATATCCTGCAATGGGTTAGTGGGTGTGGCCAGGTAAGGGTTGGTGGTGTTATAACTTCCATCAGGGTTTCTGATTAAAGCCAGGGGCGATGTAAGTAATAAATTGGCATAGGCATTACTAAAGTTGATACTGTTATAGGCGCTTCCGTAAAGTTTTTCTTCTATTGATTGGCTGCCAAAAATGTTGGTTGATATTTTGAATTTGTCGGTTACGTTTTTCTCGTAGTTTACACGGGCCGAATATCTTTTAAAGCCGGTATTTAAAATATTGCCTTCCTGGTTAAAATAGTTACCGGAAATAAGATACCTCGATTTTTCATCACCGCCCGAAATGCTTAATTCGTCATTCGTTACTGGTGCATTACGCAATGCGGCTTGTTGCCAATTAGAACCAACGCCGGCTGCAGCTATCTGAGCTCCGGTAAAAGTAGATTTAACACCATCGCTCAAATTCACATCGTTTACCAACGATTCCCATTGCGATGCGTTAAGGAGATCTAAAGTTTTAGCTACTTTCTGAATACCATAGTAAGTGCTGAAGTTTACATTATTAGTACCCTTTTTACCTTTTTTTGTGGTGATGATAACCACACCGTTAGCCCCGTGCGAACCGTAAATGGCAGTAGCCGAAGCATCTTTTAATATTTCTATCGATTCAATGTCATTTGGATTGATAGTTGATAGCGCATTTACGCTGGTTCCGTTTGAGCCTACGTTGGTATAGTCGTTATCGTTATAAATAATAAAACCGTCTATTACATATAAAGGTGCGTTACCAAATGATATAGAGTTACCACCCCGTATTCTGATGGTTGCAGTACTACCTGGCTGACCAGAGTTTTGTGTTACCGCAACTCCCGGAACAGCACCCTGCAGCAAATTATCAAACGAAGCCGCTGGCTGATTCAGGATGTTTTTGGGTACCGATCCAACAGAACCGGTAATATCACTTTTTTTTTGGGTGCCATAGCCTACCACCACTACATCATTCAGTTGGGCCAGGTTTTCAGCAAGCTGTATGTTCAGCGGGCTGCCATTTGCAACTACTTCCTTGGTTTTGTAACCAACAAACGTTACCACCAGCGTGTATGGGAATTTTTGCCCGGTAATGATAGAGAAACGGCCATCAGAGCCTGAAATAACTTCGTGAGTAACGTTTTTTATGCGCAGGGTAACACCTGCTATTGGCTGTTTGGTTACGCTGTCGGTAACTCTGCCTTCCAACTTTGAATTAATAATGGGGGTTTCTTTTTGTGCAAAAAGAGTAAGCGAGCTTATAGAGAAAATGAATACAAGAAAGAGCTTATTAAGTACGTGTTTGGCATGGATATATATTTCCATATATTTAAATGGTTTTATGTTAATGATTATTCGTTAGTAAAACTGGATGACAATCAGTATGTGATTCGCGGTCTGACTGATCTGTCATGTCATGAACCGGCAAGGCTTCCTTGCCGGTTTTCTTTTTGAGGTGATTGTTTATGAGTTCATTCTGTTAGTTTTTAAGTGATTGGTCTTTCCCCGCCTGTGGCCGTACAAGACACAATTTGCCAATATGATTTTTTGAAAATATTTGTAAAGAGTTATTGGTGTGGCGTTGTGCAGTTTAGCAACAACAACATAAGCAGCACATCATGCGTACCTGAAGGGCGCCTGATAATTTTAATGAGCTGCTGTGAGAAAGTAAAAAAGCTTTCATTACGTTTGTTTTACGATCCAAATATATAAATAAATTTAAATAAACTACTAATTATATAGAATATATAGATTTAATGGGGTTTTCATTAAAAATATTGCTTTTTTGTTTATCAAACATTAATTATTAGGTACTTAATACCACTTGGGGGCCATTTAAATAACAACTACCCTAATTTGTTATTATAATAGCCACAGATTGCAGGCAATTAATAAATTTTATATTTTTAGATGGCCGCCCATTAAATTCAATTCATGAAAAAAATCACGCTCACTATCATTGTCATCCTGTCTGTTTCCATTTGTGTTGTAGCCCAAACTGCGGCTTATAAAGTTTATATAGTCCGCTTTGCCTCAACGGCACATCCCTTCGCCATTGCCGACTGGGCCGATAAGGGCCCCACAACCGACAGCGTGCGCATTAACTTTATGGTTTGGCTGATTAAAGGTAGCAATGGCAAAAATATATTGGTCGATGCCGGATTTATAAATGATACGCCTGATGCGGCCGACTTTAATGTGGTTAATTATATACGGCCCGACTCAGCGTTGTTAAAACTGGGCATTAAACCGGGGGATATTAGTGATATTATTTTAAGTCATCCGCATTGGGATCACATTGATGGAATTGGCCTGTTTCCTAATGCTCACATCTGGATTCAAAAGGAAGATTATGGTTATTTTGTAGGCGGGGCCTGGCAAAAAGATGGACAAAACGGTGGTTTTAATAAAAGGGATGTGCGCAAGCTGCTGGATTTAAACCTGGCAGGCAAAGTAACCCTTGTCGATGGGGATAATAAGGAGATTATGCCGGGTATTAAAGTATTCACCGGTTCAAGGCATACTTATAATTCGCAATATGTATTGGTTGAAACGGGGACTAATAAAATTGTGCTGGCTTCTGATAATATCTGGATCTATTATAGTCTACAACATATGGTACCGGCTTCGGACGGTGGTACGCTCGACCCAGCAGGTTATGTAAAAGCCATGCAGCGGATGAAAACTATGGTATCGGACGTTAAATTTATTATTCCTGGCCATGATGCACAAGTATTTTCCATTTTCCCGAAAGTGGCGGATGGGGTAGTTGAGATAAAGTAGCTGAAGGCATCAATTACCCTGACCTTTAAAAGAAAAAGCGATATTTTTATAGCATGGCAAATGATGCAACAGAAATAGAATTATTACGCACGGCAATGTGTTCCACCGGTATGAAAGTCGAAGCATTCGATCTGTCATTGCCGCATTGGAAACTAAAGCGATATAAAAAAGGCGAGTTTTATAACGAATATAAAAACGTCTGTAAACACCTTGGCTTCATCATCAGCGGCGTGTTTAGGATCTATCGTGCAAATGAAAGTACAGGCGAAGAAAAGAACATGCTTTTTTTTACCGACCATCAATTTGTAACTTCTTTTACCAGCTTTTTTAGTCAAACCGCCTGTGAATACTATACAGAAGCCATGACCGACTCCCTTATTTTATATATCCATATTGATCACCTAAATGAGCTTTATGGTGCTTCGCACCAATGGGAGCGGTTTGGCAGGAAGGTTGCCGAAACGGCCTTTCATGAGGTGATGCGGAGCACCGAAGGTTTTTTATTTAAAACACCCGAAGACCGCTACCGCGATATGATAGAAAAACATCCTGATATTTTTAATTCGGTCCCGCTTTATCATATCGCCTCTTATCTGGGTATCCAGGGCCCATCACTAAGCCGTATCCGTAAACGGATGGTGGGCAAATAATAAATTTTGCTGCTCATTTTCGATTTTAACCTGGGTTAAAATTATCCGGCAAACTTAGGCCGATGTTTGTGCTGTCCTAAACAATTAGGCATTAAACAAAATGAAAACAGCAATATTAGCAATGGCAATGAGCGTATTAGGTTTTACTTCTCAAGCCGCAAAAACAAACAACACAAATTCTTCAACTATCGTTTTGGTTCATGGAGCCTGGTCTGATGCAACAGCCTGGCAAGCCGTAGTGCCGCTATTAAAAGCACAGGGTCATGAAGTAATCGCCGTAAATCTGCCAGGTCACGGAACCGACGCAAGTTCATTTGCCGGTATCAGTTTACAATCTTATGTAGATGCGGTAAAGAATGCCATCGGCGATAGGAAAAATGTGATCTTAGTGGGCCACAGCATGGCAGGCATCGTTATCAGCCAGGTGGCAGAAGAGATCCCGGGCCAAATCAAAGAATTAGTTTACCTGGCCGCTTACCTGCCACAAAATGGCGAAAGCTTATTATCACTTGCCAAACAAGATGCTGACAGCCATATTGGTAAATATTTGCAAATTGATCAAACCAACGGTTCTGCCAACGTGGCAAAAGATGGCGTAGTAGACGTATTTGCAGCTGATGCACCTGCGCAGGTTGCCGATTATCTGGTTAACAACATTAAACCAGAGCCTTTAGCACCCCTTGCAACCCCGGTTACCTTAACAGACGCAAATTTCGGAATTGTGAAGAAAGTTTATATCCACACTACCAATGACCATGCTGTTAGCTTTACACTGCAAAAAATGATGGTAAAAAACAATGGTCATATCAGTAAGGAATATTCATTAGCAAGCAGCCATACCCCTTTTATATCAATGTCTGATAAATTGGCCGCTATTTTATTAACCGTATCAAAATAAATTGACGGGTAATTATATTCAAAGGCCTTTAGATGGAAATCTAAGGGTTTTTGGCGTTTATGCACTTTCTTTATGATTGACTGGGGTTGTGCGGTGGGTTTGAAGATGATTTATAGCCGGGCAGAAACTTTAATCAGATGAAAAATCATCTATCATGTTAAACGTTGGTACAAAATATAAACTGCCTGTTTTGGGCGTACTGAAATCTAATATCCTATCATAATTCCCGATAGGAGACCCAATAAACATATTATTCAGCATTTTTTGTACGGTGCTGAATGTACTTGCATAAGCTATAAAATAAGTGCCCATTTCATTAGTAGCCATATTGCCAAAAGGCATATTATCACGCACAATCTTAAACTCATCGCCAACGTTAGCCAAAGCTATATGAGAATTTGAAGGTTTTACATCGTCTGCCATTTCTATATCATTCGATTTGTACCTTCCTATTACTTTTTCCTGTTGTTCGGTGGAGAGTTCTTTCCAGGATGTTAAATTGTGGATGTATTTTTGCACAAAAAGATAGCTTCCTCCCTTATAGCCAGGGTCGTCATTCCCCACCATGCTAAAGAGTTCCCTATCCTGCCCCTGGGGGTTTTCTGTACCATCAACAAAACCTAAAATAGAACGACTGTCCCAATACCTGAAACCGTGAATTTCTTCTGTACAAATTGCCGCCGGATTTAAAACATCCGATATCGCGGATGCCATATCGTAACATATACTGGTGGTATCTGCTCTTATATGAAAGTGCAGATGTCCTTTGGAAGAAACTGCTGTGTGTTTCTTGCCAATTATGGGAACAAAATTCACTAATTCTTTGGGTGAGGGGACCGGGAGCTGAAGCCGGAGCCAGGCATCATATCCAATTCCTATTACGCAACTCGCCCTGGAAACAGGAAAACGCACATTAGCAGAATTATTAAGGTTAATAACCAGTTTGCAAAGCCTGCTAAAAACATCTTTAACTTCCAGATTATCCTTAAAATCCCAAACCATAAATATGGTATTGTTATTTGTGTAGTCTGTTACATTCTGTGATTCCGGATTCATAAACTTAAAATATACCTGTTGTGCGTTACGAAAATAAACAATCCGGCGGTATTAATATAACAGGATTTGGATGACTTTCATATTTGGTTTCCGGCTTAAATGAGTATATAATCATAGTTAACGAAGGTCTGCCGCATGATGCTGCCCGCATCCTTCAAAATCGGCTTGCCATGCCCGAATACCATTTTATCAAAGTCAAGGTCCGTCACATTCAGGATGCTGCTGATACCTTCTGCCATATTTTCATAGATGACGCTCAGGCCCAGTCCAGTGTTATTCGACAACAGGTCGCCTGCGA